>Ga0172362_10000290_pt1 | contig 39579 bp, 29 predicted proteins | sample LakKivs1_kivu2a2_FD_114534 | JGI IMG/M metagenome (GOLD analysis project Ga0172362, IMG submission 114534) | Sediment microbial communities from Lake Kivu, Rwanda - Sediment s1_kivu2a2 | ecosystem: Environmental > Aquatic > Freshwater > Lake > Sediment | place: Rwanda: Western Province, Lake... | reverse complement strand
CGCCCCGCCTGGTCCGCCGACCGGGGCGCCGGGGACTCCGGGGGACCCGCCGCCGAACTGGGCGGTCTTCACAGTGCCCTTGGTCGCCGCCGTCGGCAGCGGCGCCTCCGCAGGCGGAGGCTGCGGCGCCGTCGGCGCCGGCCCGCCGGCCTGTCCAGCGGCCCCGCCGGTCATGGCGTCAAGGTTCTCGCCCGTCACGTCGCCCTCGGGCGGCGCGAAGTCCGGTCCCACCTGTTCGCCGGGCTTGATCTCGACCGACCCGCCGTCCGAGGTCTCGACCGCGATCTGCACGACATCGCCGTCGATGGAGACGTTGACCACGCTCGCGATGTTGAGCTTGGATGCCGTCTTGACGGTCTTGATGATCCTGCGCTTGCCGCCCGACATGCTGACCGAGACCATCTCGACCGGCACGTCCTTCATGGCGTTCGCCTTGCGGACGAACGCAAGGATCTTCGCCTTGGCGGCGGCGTCGTTCTTGAGCAGTTCGGCCTCGGTCGCCCCGATCTCGGCGAGGCTGGCGAGGAGGAACTTGCCGCCCTTCCTGGCGACGGCGGCGATCATCCCGTCGCGCTCGGTCGCCCTGTCCTTCGCCTTCGTGCGGACGGACGGCTCGGCGGGCTTGCCTTCGGGGATCGGCTTCGCCTCGACCGGCTGCTTGAACGCCTTGCGGATGTCGGCCTTCATGGAGGTTCTCGCAGCCGCCGTCGGAGGCGGTGCGGCCATGACCTCGTCGATGGCCCTGGAGATCTCGCTGGTGCTGTCGTCGTCCTCGGAGACCACGTCGAGCACGTCCATGACCACGTCGGGGTGGATCTGGTCGTCGTACGCCACGAGCGACCGCAGGGCCGCCTCGATGCGCAGCTTCAGGTCGCCCTGGGCGGCGACGACGATGCCCCTCTTGCCGTAGAACCTGATGTTGCCGGCGGTCGTGCCGGCGGGCGCCTTGCCCCTCTCCTTGTCGGTCAGGTCGCGCGTGATGGACTCGAGCGTCGCGCTGCGGGCCTGCGACCCGCCGACGAGCTCGGACACCGCAGCCCGGGCGCTCTCTGGCGCGCAGCCGCACTCCACGGCCGCTCCGGCGATCGCCGTGACGACGGACTTCACGTGCCCGGCGGCGTCCTTGACGTCCTTGCGTGCGAAGACCTTCCTGGAGAACACGTCGGCGGCGGTCGTCTGGGCCCAGCCGTCGAGCTGCTTCTCGTGGACGACCTCCGGCTCCTTGCCGACGCGGGAGGCGTCAAGCTGGGACTGCGTCACGGAGTTCTTCTCGTCCTTCCCGCGCCCCCCGTCGAGGTACTTCTCGGGGAGCACGTCCGGCGTGCCGTCCGTCCTCTTGGGGTCGATCTGCCTCTCGTGGGTGACCTCCGGCTCCTTGCCGGTGCGGGCCTGATCGAGCTGACCTTGGGTGACTTCGTTGCGCTCCTCGCCCGTCCTGGGATGCTGCTTGATGCCCTTGTCAAGCTGAACCTCGGTGACGCGCTCCGGTGCGTCCTGCCTCTCGGCCGTCTTAGTGATGTCGGACATGTCGGATCCTCCGTTTGCTTGCAAGCCGGTTGCCTGCCTTGACTTATTCCCGGCCTCGCAGCGATTTCCCTTGTACAATGCGTCGAGACCGCCCATCACCGCCTCGCGCTCCGCAGCCGCCTCGACAGGCGTCCTCCTCTTCATGGTGCCTCCTTCGATGTCGTCCCCGGTCGGGTCAACGAGCGCCCTGATGCTCTCCGCCGCCCTGGTGATCCTGTCCAGTATGTCCGCAGCCATCGACTTCGCCGGCGGCGTCGGCAGCGTCGGGCGGCTCACGGCCGGTCGAGTCGGGCTGCCCGACACCGTCCCCGCCGGAGCCGGGGACGGTGGGAGTCCGGCCGGCGCCGCCATCGGGGTGGCCGCCAAGCCGGGCTGGGCTGGGGCGGCTCCGCCGAGGCCGGGGACCGGCGGCTCGCCTGCCGCCGCCGGGGCCTCGGTGCCTGGAACGCCCGGCACACCCTGCTCGCCGCCCAGCGGCTGGTCGGGGATCTGCCCGTAACCCGCGCCGACGAGCTCGTCGGTCGCCTCCTGCAGGTTGGCGAGGATCTCGACGAAGGTGCTGGCGAAGGTCGGCTCGACGCGCTTGCGGTTCTTCACGAGGCTTACGGTGAACTCCTCGAGGGTCGCCAGTATCTGGTCGAGCTTCTGGAGGTCGGCCTGGCTCGCCTCGCGCGCCATGCCGGAGTTCCTCACCATGTACAGGCCGTTCTGGACGTTGGCGGCCTTCCTCAGGACCTCGTCGTTGTCGATGATCGCCTTGATGTGGCAGCTGCGGCACGCAGGGTCGCTGACACCCGAGAGTTCGATGAACCTGATCCCGTAGTTGACCTCGTACACCGGCGCGTCCTTGAACTCCTTGACCTCGCCCGTCTTGACGTTCTTCGCCGTGCCGGTGAACCTGCGGCCCTTGCGGAACTTGACGTGGTTGCAGTACTCCTCGACCGTCGTCGCCTTGTTCTGGCAGATGGAGCACTCGGAGTACTCCACGGAGCAGCCCATGCTGACGCCGGTCATGTACTCCTGCTCGACGCCCCGGCAGATATGGGGGTACGCCTCCCGGTCGATGAAGCCGACGACGTAGATGGCCTTGTCTTCCTCGTTCAGCTCGGCGAAGATGATCTTGCCCCTCGCCTGCTCGACGTCCTGGTTGTTGTGGTTCGTGTAGAACGGGACGCCGACGAAGGTGGCGTAGGACTTCCTCAGTTCGTCCCACGGGAAGTTGTCGCCGTTGGAGTTCGTCTCGTCGGCCACGATCGCCTTCGCCTTGAAGAACAGGGCCGTCGGGTGCTTCTTGACCTCGGCGGCCACGATGTCCCTCGCCTGCGGGATGTGCCCGAGGCCGATCTTGGTCGCAGCGGTCTTGTAGATCATGGCGGCGTCGCCGCCGATTGGCTCGACGTCGACCAGCCTGTACGAAGCTCTTTTGGTCAGCATGGGTGTCTCACCTCTCGTTGCGGATGTGGCGCCTGAGGATGCGGTGCAGATCCTCGGCCTTGTCGTGCATCCCCTCCCTGTCGAACCTCTCTGCGATCCTGATCAGCCCAAGCAGCGTCAGCTGCGCGAGCGCCATGTGCCCGATGGCGAGCTCGGACAGGTCGACATCCTCGCCCTCGATGGGCACCGGGGCGGGGGCGGCCGCCGGAGCAGGCTCCTTTGCGGCGGGTTGCGTCTCATCGGTCGTCTTCGGTGCCTTCCTGCGGCGCTTCGTCGGTGGGACGGAGACCGGCGGCGCGACCTGCTGCGAGGGGCTGACCTCGACGACCTCGTCAGGGTCCTCCTGGATATTGACCTCGGCAGGCGCCTCCGCCACTCCGCTGGCGACCTCGGCCTCGTAGGACTCGCGGGCCGCCCTCAGGTCGGCGCTAGTCGTGGGGGGCACGTCGCCCACCGGAGCGCCCTGCATCACCGTCGTGTTGAGCTTCTCGACCGCCTCCTGCATGCTGTCGAAGCCGTACTTCATGATCCTCTCGTCCGGCGAGATGCCCTCGTCCCGAGCCTCGATCGGCTCGCGGTAGATCGCCGTCATGTAGAGTTGCCCGTACGGGCGTTTCTCGAGGTCGACCCTCGGCGGCGGCGGCTGGCGGCGCATGAACGCCTCCCCGTTCTCCTGGCTTTGGGCGTACGCCTCGTCGAGCTGACGCTTCCACTCCGCCTTCCTGTCCCTCCACCTCTTGCGCAGGTTCTGGACGTGGCCGCGTCCGGCTTCGACGCCGTAGTAGTCCATGATCCTGCGCTTCCACTCTGGCGACCCGTATATCTTGGCCCTGCCGCTCTTGCCGACGATGATCTCACCGGAGTACGGGTTGTCCTCGAGCGACGGGACGTTGATGTCCTCGGCGGTCAGCTGCACGCCGAACTCCCTGGCGTAGTGCTGGATCAGATCCTGCACCTTGGCGTCGATCTGCTCCTGCGTGGCTACGTTCAGCTTCCAGGTGAAGACCCCGAACTTGTCGTTGGCCTCGGCTATCCGCTTGTCGTGGGTGCTGAGGTACGGGCTGACGGCCACGAGGTAGGTCCCCTCGTCCGTCTTGTGCACGATCCACAGCTTGTAGAAGTCCGACTCGACGTGGTTCGGCCCGTAGGTCTTGGCGATGAGGTTCCTTCTCCTCGCCCTCTCGTTGATGGCGACCCTCTTCGCCTTCAGCAGGTCTGGCTCTGCGGCGGCGAGGGCGTTGAAGTCGGCGTCCGCCCCGTTCATGACGGAGTCGACGTCGAACCACTGGTATCCCTGGCGCTTGTGGAGCCTCACCGCTGCGAGCGCCCGCATCTCGGCGTCTGGGCTGGAGACGACTGGGGTCGTTGCGGCTCCCTTCGCCTCGTCGTCGCCGTCGAAGTGCTCGCCGGCGTGCTCCTTGCGCCACTGCTTGACCTTCTTGCCGAGACCCTTGAGGTCGTCGGACGTGTAGCTGCCCATGCCGCCGGGAGGCTTCACCCCCCAGGTGTCGACCGCATACTGCATCGCCTGCTGGATGTCGGGGAAGTACTTGCCGCCTGTCGAGTAGTCGTCGGGGAGCTTCCTCACCCCGGCGTAGAAGTTCGCCCTTGGGGTCCTGACCCCGCCTGGGCTGACGACGACATAGTACTCGTCGCTGGTGTCCGTGTCGCGCCCCTCGAACCTGAAGTAGCTGCCGGGGCCGACGACGTCCTCGTACTGCTGCCGCAGCCTCTCCGTCTTGGGGGTGTAGGCCTCGTGCCAGATTACGGGGCGGTCGGCGAGCTTCGTGCGGGCCTCGACGACAATTCCCAATCTCGATGCGGTCCTTTCCGCACCCGAGACCAGGTCCCAAGCCTCATGCCAGGCGAAGGCCCCGTAGTCGTAGACGCTGTACCCTGCGGCCGGATGCCTGCTCGCCCACGCCTCGAATCCCTTGGGAGCTCGTCCGCCTGCCCGCCTCGACGCCTCGTCCCAAGCGGCCCTGGCGAATGCGACCTTGTCGTCCATGAGGCGCTGGTCTGCCTCGTGGTCGTGCCAAGTGGTGTACTGGTCGTCGCGCGACAAGCCGGCGACGGCCCTTCTGGAGACGATGCTGAATCCGTTTGAGATATGCATGTCCGCTGTTCCGACCGGTCGACACGACGGAACGCTACCGACGGCGACCTACCTTGGTTCTTTCGCCCCTAGGAGGTCTTTTTCCTGTCAGCCATCCAGTTTTCCTTGCGGATCATGTACGAGAGGATTGTGTCCATGACCTGGCGCATCCTCGCCTCGACCTCGCGGTCGGTGAACCTCAGTACCGTCCACCCGATCTGCGAGAGCTTGGCGTCGCGCTGGCGGTCGTCCTGCTGCTGCTGTTCGGTGGAGTGGAAGAGCGACCCGTCGACCTCGATCCCGAGCTTGATCTGCGGCATGGCGAAGTCGATGGTGTACTCCTGGCCGGAGTACGACACGGGGAACTGCGGGAAGACGGCGTACCGGATCTCCCCCTTCCTGACGGACTGGACGATGCCCTTGAGCAGTTCGCGCTCGTTGCTGGTGAGCATGATCCTGCCCTTGTCGTCGCGGGTCGCCCCGGAGGAGTCGTCGACCTTCTCCTGGCGCCGCAGCAGCTTCTCCTTGTACCTAGAGATCTTCTCGCGCGACCGCTTGGACAGCACCTTCCCGCCGAACTCCGCGATGTTGACCACCGCCGATGACGACGCTCCCATCGGAGGCATGCCTCCCGGAGCCCCTCCGGGCGGACCCGCCGCCGGAGCGCCACCCGGCGCCCCGCCCTCGGGCGGGCCTCCGCCCAGCCCCCCTGCAAGGCTTCCGAGGTCCGGCGGCCAGCCGGCCGGAGCCCCTCCTCCGAACCCGCCGCCCAGCCCTCCGCCGCCCGGCCCCGGGGCCCCCGTCGACGCCCCCTGGGCCCTCTCGTAGCGGAGCAGCTCGACCTCCTCGTCGTAGTTGATGTCGAAAGCCTGCAGCACCCGCTGGCTCGATATGAGGCCCTTCTCGTGCATCTGCAGCATGAAGGTGCGGTACTGCTGCTGGTCGCGCAGGTGCATGATGTCCCACTTGAGCTTGGGGTAGACATACTCCTTCTCGCCCCATTCGTTCTTCTCGACGAAGCCCTTCATGACGGCGATGGGCAGGTAGATCTTCTGTTCGACCCACTCGGAGATCTCCTGGCGCCAAGTCTCGAGCTTGTCGATCATCACCTCAACGCCAATGGCGGCGTTGCTGTAAGTATTGCCAGCTATCAGTGGTCTTCCGTTCTTTCTGACGACCAGAAATTCGTTGGGAACCTCGAAGCACCAGACGGTGCCAGTGTACGGCACCCTAGAAATGCACTTGCGTCTATCCTGCGTCGTCTTGCCGAAAATCAGAGTGTCCAGCACTGGAAACCTTCCGATATCGCTGGACGGGATGTTGACGACATAGGTCTCATCATCCTCCCTGACATAGCTGATCCAAGCGGCATAGCCCAGTTTCATTGCCACTTCCATCACATCGTCAGCCAACTCCTTCGATGTGGTGATGTAGGAACTATACGGGCTGTCGTCGGACGAGTTCTTGTGAACAGACCCGTCGCCGTCGATGAGTGCCTCCAAAAGACATGCGAGCTGTTCCGACGGCAGGTTGCGCACCCACTTCGGTATTCGTTTCGCTCTCGCCTTGCCCGGCACATGTTCCATCAGCCACAATGCGGTGTCCTTCAGCAGGTTGAACAGCGTCATGCCGTTGGGGTCAGTATCTGATGTTCCAGCCAGCTTGTCTGGAATCTCGTTGAAGTGGATACCAGTCGCTACGAGGCAGTCGCGGATCTTGGCGGTAATCGCGCTTGATGTCTTCTGGGATATTCCAGCCTGGTTGATGTTCGACCACCCCTCGGATATGTAATACCCGAGGAACATCGCGAATGCGTTCAGGTTGGTGATCACGGCTTTGCCGACAGTGATGGTGAACGAGTCGAGGTCCGACGGGTCCGTGTAAATCTCTGGGAGCGTGCCATCCCATCCGTCCACGCACGCACGCATTTTGCTGCGGTACTTGACATCCTCAGCCGCGACGACCTTCCATTCGGAGTATGCCTCTTCGCTGTCCTTGGAGGTTCGTTCCTGCAGCCACATCCTGTGGTTGGTGGTCGTAAGCATGTCGACCTTGTTGGTGCGGAACTGCACAAGGTCGCCCTCGTAGTGCTTCACAATGCGATTGCGAAAACCTTGGAACTCCATTCGTCCGTTCTGCGGATTGAACGTGGCCAATTTCTCGCCGTCAGCCACTTCGTAGTAGTGCTTCCACCCCTCCTCGGTCAGGATTTCGACGTCGGGGTGGAAACATGGACCCTCGCCGTTCAGCAGTGCCTTGTTGATGGCGAGGCCGTCGAGCACCTCCTGGTTGATGACCTCGAACTCGTTCGTCAGCTGCAGGGTCTTGCCAGCCGCCCCGAACCAGTCGAGATCGAAGTTGTGGTGGGTCACGAGGCAGAGGTTCGGGTCGTTCGCCACCATCGCCAGCTGAGACTGCGCCTGGGCGAGGTCCTGCGGGCTGGCGGGGCGCGTGTCGCTGCCGATCTTCACGACCTTGATCGGGAGGATGAGGCGCTCGGCGATGATCCACTGGGCGGTCATCAGCTTCGTCTTGTAGGCGAGGATCGGGAACAGCCTGCGGATCATCCCGACGCCGTAGCGGTTGTATCCGTTGTCGCAGTACTTCAGGTGGCTGACATTGCGGTTGTCGAGGAGGATCGGGCGTCCGGTGGCGATCCTGGCGCGGATGTCTTCGGCGAACTTCTCCGACCCCGGTCCGCGGCGCATGACGAGGTTCCTGAGCTCCTCGTTCGGGATGAAGCAGATCAGCGAGTCCGGGGACATCGGGTCGGAGTAGACCTCGACGTACTCCGGGTTGAGGACGACGAGACGCTTGAACTCCCCGCCGTCGTGCTCGCACACCCTGCCGTCGTACAGCCCGGTGCCGCCGCACCTGTCGCACTCGACCTCAAGGAACGGGAAGCAGTCGCCCAGCAGATGGACCTCGTGGCTGATGACCCTGAGCCACTTCAGTATCTTCAACTTGCTGGCAAGCTTGTCGAAGTACCGCTTGACATAGCGGTTCGGGCAGACATGGTTGAAGTTGTTGATCGGGAACCGCGAGTAGAAGTCGAGGGCCGTGGCCACCTTCGGTTCGTTTTCGTAATAGTAGCGACACCACTGATAAATTTCTTTCCTCTTGCTCGGAATCTGCCAATTTATGGGCGTGTGGATGGGCGAGAAGAACTGCGGCTGGGTGTAGATGATGTTGCCGGCGGTCTTGACGATCGTGTCGCCAGTCCTGACCGTGAGCGGCGAGGGGTAGTTGCCCCACCCGTGGCGGCCTGCGGCCTGCATGGCGTCCTCGAGTATCCGACGCGGGTCGCCGACCATCTGGTCGTCGAAGCGGACGGGGACGACGGGGCCGCCCTGCAGGGCGGCTCTGAAGTTCCTCTCGAGGTCGCTAGTTATCAGCTGGGACGGGTTCATCGTTCGGTCAACCCCGGCGACACCTTTCCTCGACGGGGATTATACCCCGCCCGGGCGGTTTCAGGCCGTCTCGTCGCCGACCAGACCGGAGTCGACGGCGTCCTGGTCCAGCGCCGACCGAACCTTGCCGTGCACGGAAGTCTTGGCGGGGATCTCGGCCTCGTACACGTCCGACTGGTGGCGATCGAACGCCGCCGCAGCGGCCTGCTGGATCCTCGCCGTCCTGCCGAGGTCGATCCCGAGGCCGTCCGACACCCTGGCGACCGCCTCGTCGTCGGCGACGCCCATCATCCTCAGGTCGGCCGCAGTCGAGAACGCCTCGAAGACGGGGTCGTCAGACCCGGACAGGTCCGACGCAGCGACCCTGACCGCTCCGGCGGACGCCCCGGATCGGACGATCTGCTCGGCGACCGACGCGTTCAGCGTGATGCTCTTGGTCGAACCCGGGTCGCGCTGCTCCTGGAGCCTGCGCTCCGTGGAGTACTCGTGCGGGCGGGGCTGCCTCGTCCTCTCGTCCGGCTTGAGCCCCATCGGGTTGCCGCCATCCCTCGGCTGCTTGTCGCCGGAGGCGGGCGTCCCGGCGTCCGGGAACACATGGAACCTGTCGTTGACGAACCCGCCGACGTACTTGCCCGTCTTGCGGTCGAGCCACTCGCGGTAGAACTTGTGGGCGACGTGCTGCCTCCACAGCGCCTCGAGGCAGTACACCCTCTCGGGGTCGTCGTCGAGCACCATCGAGTCGAGGCAGTAGTGCCTGCAGTTGTAGGTGCTGACGAGCTTGTTCCCGACCGACCACGGGAGCTTCGGGCACATCCGCAGCGCCATCGGGTACTGCCCAGGCTGGCGGAAGATGTTCGCCTCCCTGATCATCCTCGCATGGTCGTCCTTGCCGATCCTCTTGGCGGCCAGCAGCGCGTCGGCGGCGACTGCGGCGTCAGACCTCTCGACGCCCTCCTTGGCCCCCGCCTCCGTGACGCCCGCCGTCCTGAGGATGCCGAGCAGCGTCTCGGCGGCGTTCTCGACGTCGCGGTTCGAGAAGATCCTCCTCGTGATCTCCGCCACGTCGTTCGCATGCCGCTTGTCGACGCCGGGGATGTTGATGACGGCCTCGGCGGCGGCCGTGGCGGAGCCCCTCTGCCTGAGCCAGTCAATCAGGTCTCCGGCGCTCCTGAAGAAGTTAGCCATGGCTTTCCCCCGCTGTTTTGTCCTGCTACTTGTTGCCGCAGAGAAGGGCCTCGAGCTCGTCGGCGAAGAGGTCGGAGACCTCCGCCCTCGTCGGCCCTGCGACCCGTTCCCACTGAGCCTTGGCGTCCCGGCGGGCGGTCTCCTTGGCGGCCGCGCGCCCCCTGTTCGCCTGGACGACCTTCTCACCCTCGGTCAGGGCCGGGGTCTCGATCGGCCCGCCCTGCCAGACGCTCGGGCGGCTGGCGCTCGTCCCGCCGGGGTTCGCATGCTCGGCAGCCGTGATGAACACCGACCCGCGCGGCAGCGCGCCGGCGCCGAGTTCCTTGGCGGCCTGCACCGCCTCCTTCTGCCATGCCTGCCTCGCCGCCTTCCGCGACTCCCTGTGCTCCTCGTTCCGCCTGTGCAGGGTGTCGCCAGGGTTCTCGTCGGACTTGGCGATCTGCTCGATGGCGTCCGGGATGGCGACGCTGTTCTCGCCGGGGCGGACCCTGCCGACCTTCTGGGCGAGGTAGTCGTATCCGCCGTCGACGGGCGTCACCGCCCCGGTGCCGCCGCCGGCGGCGTCCCTGTCGAGGTGGATCGACGCCCTCGTCGACTGCCAGTCGTCCGCCTCTCCGCCGACCCACCTGCCCTCCTTGCGGTCGTACCGACGGTCGCTGCCGGACCTCGCGAACGGGTCGCCGACCGCCTCGCTGAGCGGGGCAGTCTGCCTCGGCTGCACGGTTGCCGCCGCCTTGGCGATCGGGTCCTCGGGGACGTACTGCTGCTCTCCGGACATCGCATAGTCGTCAGGGTTGACTGCCACCGGGGGCAGGGCACCGCACACTGCGGCGTACTCGCGTATCTGCGCCGCCGCGTCGGCGGGCCACTTCGCGCTGAACCGGTGGACCCTCCCCGTCGCCGCGCTCTTCTCGACGAGGTCCAGTTCCGCCGTCATCGCCGCCTCGTCGGGGGTCGCCGGAAGCGAAGAGATCCTCTCGACGTCGCCGTCGCTGACGCTGGTGGCCTCGATGTTCATCCACTTCGGGACACCGCCCTCGCCGACGACTCCCTCTCCCGCGCTCCTGATGATCATTGTCATGTTCTACCCCCTGGCTTGCGGAGCGCCCTCCGCTGGGCTCATTATTCTCTCCTTGGCAGTCTCGCGCCTTCTTTCCTCGCGCATCCTTTCGAGCGCCCTCCGGTACAGGGTGGGCGTCCCGGGGACCGGCATGATGGAAATCCCGTCGCACTCGTAGAAGCCCGACTCGCCTGCGTCGGCCTTGAACACATTGCCGCGGACCGGACGGTAGTTCCTCGGCAGCCTGTACGCCGTCCTCACCGACCTGTCGACGACGGCGCCGCCCTTGACGACCCCCGCCTTCGTCAGCGCGGAGAGGTAGTAGTCCGTCGACGCCACCGTGGCGTCGTCCGCCGGGCGAAGAAGGTCGTCCTCTGCGAAGGCCGCCGCCGGCTCGATGCCGAGCGAGAGCTGCCCGTCGTCCTGTCCCTTGTCCTCCTTGATGCCGTTGTACATCTGGTAGTATTCCTTCTCGAGGTCGATCACCCCGAGATGGACGTCGCCCTCGGCACCGGCGCGCCTCTGCGCCGGGGTGATCCGGCGCTGGCGGACGTCCGTCGGGAAGGTCTTCTTCGCCGCCTTGAGGATGTTCTCGGCGGTGAAGGGGAACCCCATGATCATGACGGGGCGGAAGTGGTCGCCGTCCTCGTCCCTCCACCAGCTGTTGGGGAACTGCCGCTTGAACTCGTCCCTGTTGTTGTCGAACAGGTTCTTCTTGTAAACCGAGTCGACGTATGCCTGGTGGGCGGAGAACATCTTGTTGAAGAACTCGGTGAGCTTCCTGAAGTTCATGCAGGTCGGCACCAGCGCCGCGGCGATGTCCTGCACCTGCTTGTTGTTACCCTTCGGCGGGATGACTCCGTGCATGATGGCGTCGGTCTGCGCCCAGGCGTCCTCGCCCAGAGCCTTCTCCGTGGGGTCGTACAGGAGGCCGCCCTCGTACGCCTTCCTCATGGTGGTCGTCAGCCCGCGTATCACCTTCTCGTAGGCCTTCGGGGTGAACGGCTCCGGGACGTGCATGAACACCGCGCGGTCGACCAGCGCCTGGCGTATCCTGTCGGGGTTGTTCGTCGTCCCGATGACGAAGACGTTCCTCTTGATGAGCGTCTCCCTCTCGGTCTGGAAGAACGACAGCAGGTTCTTGATCACGTTGGCGTTGTAGCTCTCGTGAGCCTCCTGCGTCGAGGAGGCGACCTGTCCGTCCATCTCGTCGATCCTGATGACGACGTTGGACATCCTCTTCCAGGACTCGATCAGGGCCTTGGACCACGTCTCGGTCTGGCCGACGAGGCTGCCGCGCGTCTGGCCGAGGTCGACGTCGAGGAGGTCGAAGCCGAGCTTCTCCGCCATCGCCTCGGGGAAGGCGGACTTTCCGCAGCCCGGACTGCCGAACAGGATCATGAAGCGGTCGATCTGCCTCATCTTCTTGAGCACCTGCGCCTCGACGGCGTCGATCTCCTTCTGCTTCGCATCCAGCTCCGCCGGGTCGGCGGCGCGGTCTTTCATCTCCTCCAGCTCCTGCCGCAGGTTGTCCGCGTACTTCTGCCTCTCGCTCGCAGTCTCGATCTTGGAGACGACCGCGTTGACATAGGTCCCCCAGTCGTCCTTGTCGTCGCGGATGTAGTCGTCCATCGTGATCTGGGGCTTCTGGTAGTAGCAGCCGCGAACCCCGCCGCGCTCGCCGTCTCCCTTCGCCCCCTCCTTCACGACCTTGTTGTTGATCTTCGTCGCCGCCTCCACAAGGGCGTGGCCGTCGAGTGACATCTCCTGGCCGTTGAAGGTGGCGTCAAACGCCTCGTCAAGGAGCTGGAGCGCCTGGGCCTGCTGCTGCCCGCTCAGGAGCATCGTGAGCTTTCGGACGTCGCTTTGACTGATGCGTATGCGGGAGATGTCTCCGCCCTTGTTCTCGACTCTCTTGCGGTAGATGCGCTTGGCGTAGCCGATCAGCGCCTCCGCCTCCTTGTCGTCGACCGGGAACTCCCTCAGGTCCACCGACAATGTGCCGTCGAAACCGAAGGCGATCTGCTCGCGGCTGACCGCGATCACGCATCGGCCGGCGCGGGCCCTCTTGGACACATACGACTCCGACAGGATGTCGTCGGCGATGAACTGCTGCCCGTGCTGGGCGCCGGGGATGCCCCTCGCCTGTTGCACGAGGGCGCTCGCATCCAGGTTGTTCAGGATCATCACCCGCTGCTGCTGCCGCATCTGGGTGAACATCTGGATGGCGGCGCTCTTCAGAGCCGCAAACGACGTGATGATCGACTCGTACGGCGCGCTGAGCAGGTTCAGCACCTTGTCGATCTCGGCAACGACCTCGGGGATCGACGCCTTCCGCAGGTCCTGCAGCATCTCGACCACGGAGGCGACAACCCTCATGTAGGAACGCTTCTTCATCTCGTCGTCGCTCAGCCTGCGGGTCTGCTGCGACATTTGCGGGGACGCCTGGGTCGCCGCCCAGACCTTCGCAGGGTTCAGCAGAGCCCCGAGCCTGTCGTTCAAGGCGCGGGACTCCACCTTGAACTTCATGAACCCGCTGTCGTCATAGTCGGCGCGACCGGTCCAGTCGCGGTAGAACGGAAGTGAGCGCTCAAGGGTGGAGATGGTGTCGAGGTACACGGCCTCGGAGTTCTGAAGAAGCCTGTACTTCATCCTCTGAGGGGCGTCGTCCTTCTTCTGTTCGCTCCCCTCAGTCCATGTGCGCGGTTCGTCGCTGTAGCGGTCGAGAAGGGCCATCTCGCGGCGGACTCGCTCCAGGTCCTCGTTGAGGGCCTCGATGTTGGCCAGGGTCTGTTCGAGGTTCGCAAGTGGCGACTGCCCCGCAGGCGCCGCCGGCTGCCCCGCTGGCTGTGCCGGCTGCCCTGCGGGCCGCCTCGTGCGGACGCCGGGCGTGGCGGCGGTGCCGCCGCCGATGGCGCCGCTTGCCGCCGCCACGGCCGCCGCACCAGCGGCCCGCGGGTCGTAAATGGCAGCGAGGCCGGGGATCTTGCCGCTCGACACGAGAGACTTGATCATCTTGATGGTTGCCTTGTCGAACGGCCTCTTCCTGCCGTTTATCAGTTCCGAAAGCTTGGCCCTGGCGGCGTCAGGGTTCCCCCACGAGGCCGTGTTGATCGAATATCCGTCGACCCCCTTGTAGGTCACTCCAGACCCCGGAGGGAACGCATACTTCAGGATGGCGTCGGCGAGCTCGGTCTCGCGCCCGATGATGAAGTTCACGATGCCGGCCCTGCTGTTCTTCACGGCCCTTCGAAGGGCGTCGACGATCTTGCGGTACTTCTCGAGCGGGAAAACCTTCTCGAGCACTGGGTCGGACCTCTTCAGGTCGTCCTCGGTCAGGACGGGGCGGTTCACGATCTTTTTGACGGGGTCGACGCTCTTCAGGTTGACGGCGGTCCCGTTCCTATCGACCCACTTCTCCCTGTCGCCGGTCCGCTGGTCGGTGACTCGCCGCAGCGGTTGGCCGTCGTTGTCGACCGGCACGCCTTCCCTGTTGACCCACCTCCCGTGCGTGTCCTTGTAAAGCGGCTGCCCGTTCCTGTCGAGGGGCTGCCTGTATGAGTCGTAGAGATTCATTGCGAGCTTCTTCATGAGTCGCCCTCTTTCATTGGACGTCCGACGGCGCATGAGCGACGGCACCGCGCCACATCATCAGTCTATTTCGCCGTGCAGCATTCGTTTCCCTTGCAGAAAGCAAAAGGCCCCGCCGATCGGCGGGGCCTTCACTCGTGAAGCCGTTCTGTCGCCCAGCTACGCCTTGTAGTCCTTCACCATGGCGTCGACGTACTCGGACGGGAACCCGAGCATGTTCTTCCAGTAGTCGACGAGGTCCTTGCGGTTCTGCGGCGAGAGCGCCGAAAGCCTGACGAACTTGCCGTCCGTCGCCGCCGACTTCTCCGCGGCAACCTTCTTCGCAGGTTCCTTGGAGGCGGCCGTGCTGCTCTCCTTCTCGACCTCGGCGTCCTTCTTGTCCTCGTCCTCCTTCACGCCGGGGATCTCGATCTCAAGGGCGACCTCGTCCTTCTCGCCTTCGTCCTCGGCGGGCTTGTCCTCCGCCTTGTCGGCCGGCTTCTCCTCGGTTCCGACCGCCGCCTGCTCGGCGACCTCGACAACCTTCTGTGCGGCGTCAGCCGCATCCTGGGCCGCGTCGACGACCGCCTGCGCGTCCGCCGGCTTGGCTGCCGGCACGTCGACCGGGGTGGCAACTGCCGCCGGAGGGGTCGCCTCTGGGACGGCGACCGGAGGAACCTCACCCGCCTCCTTGCCGCCGATGACCTCGACGTCCTCGAGGTCCATCAGCCCCTGCGCGTCCTTCTGCAGGCTGGGGACCTTTGTGAGGGCCTCGATCTGGAGGTCCATGTCGCTCTTCTGCTTCGGCTGATCCTTCTTCGCCTGCACCTGCTGCCTCGGAGCCCACTCGACCTTGCGTCCGCCGACTGGAAATACGATAGCTGTCATGTTCAACTCCTCGTCTTGCTTGGTTTTCTCGTGTTCATCGACCGCCCAGCGGCGGCCACAACGTCACCGCACAACCCCTCCGAACTTGGTTATTTCTCGGCCCGTTGGCGTTTTCCCTGCTACCCCTTGTTCTCCGCCTCCTTGGAGCAGCGGTCGTGCATGGCTTCGCCGTGCGACTCGACCCGTGCCATGTCGCCCGACGCCGTCACGTCGAACCCCTGTTCGCACCACCAGCACGAATCGTCCGCCAGCCGCGCCAGCACGGACAGCACGGCCTGTTGAGCGGTGAGTCCGCCTGCCATCTTCCTGGCAATGCGCCGGGCGTACGACGGTCTCGACGCGGCGGTCTTCAGCATCCCAGCCATGTCCTTGGCGTACTTCCCGACCCAGTCCTCGCGCCCCTCTCCCTTCTGATACTCGTCGAGGCACAACTGCCACGCCTCCTGTGCGCTGGCGTTCTTGCCGGACATCTTGTCCCTGCAGCAGTTCATCCACGCGCGGGTCTGGGCCTGCATGTAGCCCTGTGCCCCCTCGTAGTTCGCCCTCTTGGCGATCCACTGGCTCAGATTGAATGTTCCTGCGATCATTGCACCCCTCCGTCGGATTGTATTTCGCCGCCGCCAGACAACTTCCCTTTCGCCGAGGCGTCGTCCTCCGTCGCCTGTTCGGGCGACGTCGGCACCCTCCTGAGCTGCTCGACGCTGGTGACCGGGTTCCCGGCGGAATCCTTGACGCCAAGTATGTTGCCAACTATGAGGCTCGAGTATCTGCCCCTCTGGTCGTCCCAGACGGTCACCAGCCCGCCGACGTCGCCGTCGGCCGTGTCGCCGAACTCGAACGGCGGGGAGATCTGCTTCGGCGGGACATTGACCCCGCCCTTCGACTCGTACTCGACGACCAGCGGGACGCCCATGGAGTCCGCAGCCCTCAAGATGTCCTTGAACGACTGTTCGACCGTCACCTCCGCGCTGGGCTGCTGCCCCTGCTGGTCGCCCGACGGCTGTTCAAGGCCGACGGGAGGCATGTTGACGACCGCCCCGACCCTCACATTGTTGTCGTCGAACCACCCGTCGTTCACCTCGAGGGCGAACCTGTAGCTGCCGTTCGAGTGGATCGGGCGGTGGCTGAGCGGCACCATGCTGGCTATCTGCCCGATGCGCCCCCTGGAGTCGATGTAGGCGATCTGCAGCGGGATGCGCGTCCCCTTCATCCAGAAAGACAGCGGCATGTCGCTGCCGAAGTCGAAGAGCATCCCTGCGTTGCGCGGGAGGTGCCGCCTGCCCATCAGCCCAGCCTCGAGGTCCTCGTGCCTCGTGACGATCTCAGCCCGTATGACTTTCGTGTTCACTCCAGCTGCACCCCCTGGACTCGACCCACTCGCAGAACCCCTCGGCGTCCGACGCCGCCACGGTCATGAAGGCGGTGCTCCCGCAGACCGTCGTCTCCACCGCGCATGGCGGCGTCATGCCGACGACCCTCCGGGAGGGCTGCACGCACAGGGTGACCGCGGCAACGACCGGCCTCTCGGGCTCCTTGACCTCCCGGACAGCCATCCCTGCGATGTCTGGTCTCGTCTCCGCCCACGGCGTCGGCGGGATCTCCACCGGCGCCCGCCTCACCTTCGGGGCAGGAGACTCCCTGGCGGACCTCATCGACAGCGACGCCGAGCTCGGCCTGCGAGCCGTGCTGCGCATGGAGATCGTGTCGTCGTCCGCCTTATAGGTCGTTCGGGTTGAATGTGAGGTCTTCATCCAAGACGAAGTCCTTGAGGATGTCGCTGCTGCTCGGGACCGAGTCGTCGTCCCCCTGCGGGCTGGGCTGCGCCGCCGGCGTCCGCCTCGGGGCCGCCGGGGCCGGCCTCGGAGGCGGCTCAGCCCTCGGGACTGGTCTCGCCGCCCTCTGCGGCTCCGCCCTCGGAGTGGCTGCCGCCGGCCTCGCTGGCCCAGAGTCCGGCACGCCGGGGATGGTGGAGTTCTCCCCTCCCGCCGTGCTGTACCCCTCTCCCCTCTTGGAGTCGACGCATGCGGCGGCGATCGCGCGAGCCTCTGACAATGTGGCGCAGTCCCCCTTCGGCTGCATCGTCTGGGTCTGCCCATATCTGCCGTTGAAGCACATCACGAGATACCTGCCGTCGCTGCCGCGGTACACCCTGACGGTGTACTCCTTGTTCGACGAACCGCCCATGTAATGAAGCCTGGTCGACGACACATACGGGGTTTGGGCCGTCGGACGCCTCGAAGGGTCGATGGATATGTTCGGCGGGGTGCGTTGGGCGAGCACGTCGGGTAGGCCAGCCGACGCCAACGCCAGGTTGCTTGCGCGCTTCGGAGACCTGATGTCCGCCAGGATCACGCTGTATGGCTTCTTCACCGCCGTCTTGGCATACGAATTCTCCTCGCCGAGAACCATGGTCTGGATGACGGTGCTGCCCTTCTGCGTGAACCTGATCGCCCTGTCGTCGCCGCAGATCAGGTTGGACGCCTTGAGGCGCATCAGGTCGTCGTTCGAGAACCCCTGCGGAGGGGTGTAGCCGTCTCCGTTTTCCGTGCTCTCGTTCCACAGCCTGAACAGGATGTCGGCATCGTCGTCGGACGCCATGACCTGCATCTTCGGGGCCGTCTTCGTGACCCTCAGCATGGCTCCCTCGAGGGCGTCGAAGTTGATCCCGAGAGGCGCGTGCCGCATCTCGTCGGCGCCCCTCGATCCGAATCCGGAAGGGTTGATGGGCAATGGCATCTTGACCTCCTACTTCGCTACGAATCTTCCCATTCCATAGTATTCGAGCAGATCCGTCGCCTTTCCTGTCCCCTCGCAGAGCACCTCGCGCACCCACGACGTCACCTGTTCGGCACCGTAACGCCGTTCCAGTGAGGAGTTCCCCTCCCTGATTGCGGCCTCGAGGGCCGGGTCGACGGAGAGCCCGTGCTTCACCGCCAGCTTCACGGCGCGCAGGGCGGCGACCGGGTTTTTGTCGATCACGACCTTCGGGTCGACGAAGGTCCTTAGAACCTTCGCCTTGGCGTCCTCAGCCCCCCTCCTCGTAAGGTCGTAGAGCCTCCTGTCGTCCACCCCATAGACGACCATGTTCACGGTGAAGTCGCGCGCCAAGGCGTCGACCATGAGAGGCGACGACGCCACGCCGGCGGCTTCCGCCATCTCGGCGACCCTCGCCGGCACCCCAGTCGACCCGCGGAACACGCATCGCACGCCGCCCCACTCCAGGGTGCGAGACCTTGCCGCCGAGTCGTAGCCGATGTCCCTGGTGCCGAGTTCGTCGAACACCCTCCCGGCGACGAGCAGGCAGTCCCTCGGCCTGTCGCAGACGAAGTCGAGCTCGTTCACGTCTGCCCACGACGACTTCAGGAGCAGTGCCCTCGGGAACGGGCCGGCCACGCACATGCCGCGGAAGCCGGACGACCGGCACATCCTCCGCACGGCCTCGATGATCGCCAGCACGGTCCCGCGCCGGATGCGAGAGAAGCACGTGATGGACTCGAAGGCGTCGGCGGACTGCTCGCTCCCGTCCTTTCCGGAGATGTACGCCTCGGCCGCCGCCACGGCGTCCTTGCCGACCTCGGGAAGGACGACCCAGACGGCGCAGGCGCGGTCGCCCAGGCGGTACACATGGATGGCGAGGTCGTCGGCGGCGAAGAACTTGCGGACATACTCTGTGATCTCGTCGCTGCAGACGAACCTCGTTCCCCTCATCGCCCCTCGCCAGATCGCTACGAACGCCGCCTCGAGCACGACGAAGATCAGCGGGATGCCGCCCGGCGACGCCCCGGCGGACGCGAACCTGGACGCCGGCGAGGTTGAGAAGCACGGGCGGTTGGCAATCATGTCGTCCCAGAGCTCCGGCTCCAGCCTGGCGTCGCGCCACCATGCATAGATGTCCTTTGCCTTGGAGTACTCGTATCCGTACTCCGGGTTGTACCTGATCCCGCCGCGGATGTTCTGCCAGTTCATCCACGTGTCGTCCTCGTGCTTGCTTCCGCTCCAGACCCTCTCGGACATGGGAAGGTCGAGGTTGTTCATCCACCCGAACTGCATCCCGTCGTCGGACGCCCTCACCTCGATCCCGGCTGTCCGCCTCGCCGGCACCGGCACGGCGAGGGGCTTCTTGCGGCGTTCGCGCATGAGGGTCTCGGTGGTCTTGTACGCCTCGAGCGGCATGCGGTCCCTGCCAAGGAGAGTCTCCGTCAGCTCGCCGGCGTCGACCTCGTTGTCCCACTTCGCCCGCTGGAACTCGCGCATCTGCCGCTCCGCCGAGTGGTGGTCCTGGAACGAGTGCTCGGTGCGCCTGGCCCCGAGCATGTTCTCGATGGCGTCGACGCCCCTGTCCCACAGCACCCCCGACCACGGTGCTGGCCCGCCCCGCGGAGCGGTCGATGGGAACTGGGCGCCGTACTGCGCCGTCTTGAACCACGAGGGGAGCGTCGCCGAGCGGCGTTTCCCGGGGACCACCTGCAGGGGAGCGAACTCCTGTTCGCGGTGCTCGGCGCGCATGCGCTGCAGCCGCTTGTCGTTCAGCTTCTGGAGGCCCCACTGCATGAACCTGTTCTCCATCTCCTCGGACGGCCCCTCCGACTGGCTGCCCCTGGAATGCACCGCCTCGTGGACCATGGTGGCTCCGAGGTGAAGCACGGTCAGGTCGTATGCGTCCTGCTGGTCGGAGATGCCTGACTCCAGTGCGTCCGCCTGCGAGGCAGACAGCACCTTGTTCATGTTGACGCCGAAGGTCGTGGCCCCCTTCGACTCGATCTCCCTGTAGATGGACTGCAGCTGCTGGTCGGCCTGACCCTGTTCCAGCTTCTGGCTCGATGCGGTGAACGACCCGTCCGGGGCGTCCTGCACCTGGAAGCCGGCAGACCTCAGCCGCGCCTTCACGGCCTCCCTGCGGATCTTCTCGTCAAGGGCGGAGACATAGATGCCGTACTCTCCCCCAGAGACGTAGTTGAAGATGAACGCCACGTTCGACAGCAGGGAGGCGTCGAAGGAGTTCACCATGGAGATCGCCTCGTCCACGCCTCCGAACGCCGACTTGATCTGCGATGCGTCGACGGACGGGCCGCCGACATAGCGTTCGAGCTGGGCGGGATCCGGTACTTGCCCCTGATACCACCTGGAGATGTCCTGCGCGTACCTGGTCGACCCGAACTGGACGCCGTCCGCCTCGTCCGTCGCCTGGGCGAGGGCGGCGTCCAGCTCGTCGGACGCCCCGGCGGGCGGGCTGGCGAGGAAGTTCTTCATCCTGCCAGCGATGTCAATGGGCAAGCTCATGTCGAAGTCCCAGTTGCGGCCGTTCGCCCACTCCGGGACGTCGTCGCCGTCTGCGAACCCTATCGTCCGCAGCTGCCTGACGGTTCGCTCGAAGTCGTCGACGGCCCCGCGGATGGTAGGCTCCTCGGGCTTCTGCCTCCTAGCCCCCTCTCCGGACAGCAGACCGCGTTCCATGTCGACCACCAGCGTGTCGACGCGATATGAGGCCGAGCCTCCGGACACGACCTTGTTCAGGTAGACGTTCGCAAGCAGCTTCCTGGCACGGTCGACGAGGCGCTTGTGCATCACCACCTGCAGCGCCGTCTTGGGCGCCGACATCCCGCCGACCGGCGTCGCGGCGAAGTCGACCTCGTTCACCCCGTACCGCTCCTGCATCGCCGCCGCGACCACCCGGTCGCTGAGGCCTGAGGCGTCGCCTAGGGCGGTCGTGTCGATGACTCGCTGCCCCTTTCCGGACGGGTCGAACCTGACATTCGCCGAAAGGGACATGGACGTCTTGCCGGTCTCGCCGTCGACGTTCACGTAGGCGAAGAACATCGGGATGTCGACAACCTTACCGCCCTCGACGAGGAACCCCTTCCAGACGAGGTGCTTCACCGCCCCGACGCCCGGCACCCACTTGGCTACCCGACGCCAGGCGAGCCTGTCCTTGAAACCGAGGAAGGTCTCGAAGGTTATCTTGTTTTCGCCCGGCATGACGGGTTATTCTTCAAGCCGCGCGCCGGCGTTCCCTTGCGGCAAAGAAAAGGCCCTGCGGCGACGAGCGCCTTGCAGGGCCTGATCAGCGCCGCACTCCGGCCTACACTCCGCGAGCCTGTTCCTCCATGTCGTACTCGAGGTCGCGGGGATCCGGGTTGTCGTCGAACTTCCCCTTCTGGACGGGCGCACCGGGGTTCACGCTGTCAAGCATGCTGTGACACGACTCCCCGAGACCCTGCCCGGGCTTCGCCTGGACGACGCTCTCTCCGCGCGATGTTCCGAACCCGATGAAGACTACCTTCCTGCCTGCCATGGTCATTGCCCTCCTGAGTGTTCCTCGAACCGTCAGCCTCCGTGCGCGGACGCCGGCATCGCAACGCCGAGGCTGACTAGGGCCGCCTCGTCATACGACACCTCGTACTTCCACGCCCTCCCGAGGTCGGGGTTCTGTTCGAGCTGCGGCTCGGCCTCCACGACGGCGCCTCGGGCCTTGTGGTCCTCGATCGCCTGCAGTGCCGTGTACAGCCCGACGACGTCCCCGGTGAAGACCTCGCTGTAGTTGCCGTACCGCTTGTTGTAGCTGCTGTGCTGCCCCTCTGGGTCGTACGCCCCGTTCGGGGAGTTGTAGTTGCCGCGGTCGCAGTCGCTGATCACCCACTCGTAGGCGCGGCGCTGGGCGTTCCAGCGCAGTCCGAGGTCGGAGTACCCATGGTCCTCGACCTGGCCGAGCATGTCCTGCTGGTGGACGACGATGTCGCAGCCGACATCACCGTGGGCCCCTTTGGCCACGACCTGGTTCCTACCAGGCTGCCCGACCTCGATCTTCCCTGCCCAGTCTGGGCAGATGCGTTCCAGGGCCTTGACGACCAAGACCTGGTTGATCATCTGGCTGACGACGATCTTGTATCCGCTCATTCCGGCCCCTCCGTTTCTCTGAAGCGATTCTCCAGCCTCGGTAATTCTACCCCGCCGCCCCGACGCCCTGCAAGGCGTCCCTCAGGAACTCCGCCGATATGGCGGCGTTCAGGCCGGGCAGCCCCCCGGTCGCCTCGACGATGATCGACACCATCCCGACGACCTCCATGGAGTCGTACGCCACCAGCGGGCCGCCTGAGTTGCCAGGCGTGATCTGGGCGTCCGTGAACACGAACCTCGGTGCCCCGGGGTTCGCAAACACCGACCTGTTCTTGGCGCTCAGTATCCCGTCCGAGACGACGTTCTCGAAGCCACGCGGCGTGCCGACGGCGAAGACCCCGTCCCCGACCCTGACCGACTTGATGTCGCAGATGCGCAGCGGCTGAACCTCCAGGTCGGCTCTCAGCACGGCGATGTCCTTGGCGAAGTCCAGGGACATCACTGTCGCCGGCGCCACCCTGCTGCCGTTTCTCACCGACACCGCCGCCGACGCCCTCTGCGCTCCGGGGGTCGACTTGTCGTAGCGCTGCACGACATGGGCGCATGTCATGAAGGTGTTCGGGGCGACGCAGAACCCAGCCCCGACCCCGCCCTCGCCAGACTGTTCCACGGACGTTACGGCGACGCACGACGACATGACTTTGGCTATGATGTCCGGCTGCCCAGACGCCAGCCTCTTGAAGATCCTGCGATACGGCTGCTTCGACCTCGCCGCCGCGTCGTTCGCCTCGTTGCGGGTTCCGAACGCCGACGAGTGGCCGTCCTCGAACTCAACGACCCATTCCTCGACCCTTTTTGGCGGACCCTTGCGCAGGGCGTCCTGCATGGCCTTCTCCGTCTCCCAGCGCTTTGACCGGAGGAACTCGTCACCGGTCTCGCGGTAGCTCTTGGACTGGTCTTCGCCGAGGCCCCAGTTGCCGCGGCCGTGGATGTCGTATGGCCGGGTGACGTCGCCGCTGAGGATGTCGTCGAAGGACGGAGTTCCGCCGAAGACCGGCACGGCCTTAGACTTGTCGGTAGTCGGGCTGAGCCCGTCCATCGGGGTCGTTGTCCGGTATGCCTGTATCACATGGCTGGTCGCAACTTGTGTCACGACCTCTCTTTCAACAGATGTGGTCGGAGCCCCTACTCGATCTTGATGAACTCGCCCTGTGGCTCCTCGCCGTCGTCGCCCTCGTCGCCGTCCTGCGGCGGCGTGTCGCCGACGAACTTCGGTTCGCCCTCGTCCATCCTGCGAGCCCTGACCTCCTGCGGGCCGTTCTCACCCATGACGATGGCACGGTTACCCATCTGGTTGGCGGGCGAGTTCGGATCCTCGTGCGACGTTGCCACGGCGCCACGCTGCTTGTCCTTCTTGCGCCGTTTGCCGCCGTGCCTCTGGTCGCCCTTGGACTGCGGCTGCTGGGCCTGCGCGGAGACCTGCGGCTGCGCTGCCGGCTGCGGAGGCGGAACGGCCGCGACGGACTCCTCCGGCACCAGCATGATCTGCCCGGTGGCGACGAGCTCCATGATGTCGGGGTCGTTGGCGATGGATCCGTCCCTCAGGATCCTTCTCCTCGACGGGTCGTCTGGCAGTATCCTGACGTTCAGGCTGTTGACGACGAATGTCTTCGGCGTGCGGTTGACGATGTACACTCTCGACATGGCGGACTCCTCCTTCCTTGGATTGCCACAAACGATTCCACGACATTATACAGCGTGTCAGGCCGCCCGGCGCTTGCGGCTCGGCTTGACCTCGTCGGCGACGCCCCTCTCGGCGTCGAGTGCCGCCTGCGGGACGATGGTGAAGACCGCCCGCCCGTTCTGGAAGTCCATCACGATGTTGTCGATGAGCGAGTCCATGTCGACGCCGGGGTTGCGCTCGGCCACCCACTCGACGGCCTTGTTCTGGGCGTCTTGGCGGTTGGCGAAGGTCAGCGGCTCGAACTCGAGGGTGATCTGCCTGACGGTCGTCCCTCCCTGGTCGATGTCCTGCGAACTGACCTCGGTGAACCCGGCCGTCTCCTCGCGCTCGATGGCGTCGAGCTCGGCGGCCGGCGCCGGGGGCGCCCCCTTGGAGACGTCCTCGATCAAGTCTCGCGCGTCGAGGTCGACATCCGGGGCGTCGACCATGCCGATCCCCTCCTCGCCCTTCTCTCCGATCTCGAAGTCGAGGTCGTCCTCGTCGTCATGCCTCATCGTCTCCGGGTCGGACAGGCTGAGCGACTGGTACGGGTCGTCCTCGTACGGGTCCTCCATCCCCTCTCCGCGGAAGAACTCTCCCGTGCCGATGTCAAATCGGCTGTCGTCGATGCTGCTCGGCCTGTCCGTGCGGCGGTTCGACCTCCCCCTGCTGGACTGTGCCGTGCGGACGACGCCGTTGATCGTCGAGGCCGTCCTGAGGCCGTCCGGCCCCTTGACCTCCTTGAACGACAAGGCCTTCTCCGTAGTCGAGGCGGCCTTCGCCTCCTCGGTGTCCTGGCGGTCCTTATTGGCGAGGCGCTGCTCCTCGACCTTGTTCATGTCGCCCGTGTGGGCCTCGGCGTTGCGGTGCTTGACAAGCTTGCTGTCGCTGTCGTCGAGCCTCTTCTCGACCAGCACCTCGGCGGCACCGGTGCGCACCTTCTCAAGCCTCTTCTCGGTCGGCACGGCGTCGCCATCCGTCCTGTCCTTGTCGATCTGCTTCTCCGTCAGGGCGTCGGGGGCGTCGGAGTCGTCCTTCTTGCGGAGCCTCTGCTCCGTCGGGGCGTCGAGGTCGACCTTCTCGGCAAGCTTCATGACAGCCCGCGCGGCTGCCGTCGCCATGCCCCGCGGCTCAATGTCCTCGCTGTCGTACGGCTCGATCTCGGCGTCGCACTGCGGGCAGTGGTCGTTGCACATGCTGTCCCACTCGTCCTGCCACTCGATCCGGCAGTTCGGGCAGCGGTAGAAGTTGCGGAACCTCGGGACGACCTCGCCGTCTGCCGTGCGGATCGCAGCCGAGGACTTCTTGTGGGGGTGCGGTTCGCAGCCCTCCTCGTCCATCCAGTTGGCGAGGGCGAACGGGTTGTCGATCTCCTTGTGCTTCTTCATCTTCTCGACGGTCTTCTTCCAGCCCTTGGGGGCTTTTGCCGTGCGGGATGTCATTCCTTCCTGGCCTCGTCCTGCGTGAATGGCCTCCAGACGATCTTCTCGATCCCAACATGAATGATCTCTTCGCCGCTGTCGGCGTTCACGATCTTGTCGTAGAAGTCCCAGGGGACGACGGACGACTTTCTCCCGCCTTTGCTTGTCAGACGGGGTCGGCCTCTTCGCGCTGGGGCTGAACCATCCAGGCTCTGCCTGCTGCCCACGACCGGGCATGAGGTTGCGGAACATGTCGCCGACGCCGGTCTGGCGCCTCGTGCCATCTCCGGCGCGAACCTTGTTGAGCCTCCTCTCGGTCGTGGCCGGCTTCTCGTCCTTGCGGCCCTTGTCGAGCTGGCGTTCCGTGACCTGGTTCGAGCCCTTGCCGTCGTTGCCAAGCTGCGCCTCGGTGACGGACGGCACCTTCGCCGCCGCCCTCTGCAGATAGTCCTTCAGGTTGAAACTCATGGGCTTCTCCTCGTGTTGACCAGACCCGTCCTCGCCTCTTTGCTTCAACGCCGCAGGCGTCAAACCCTGCTACCTCACGCCGAACGGCACCGTCACGATGGACGGCAGCCTGGCGTAGAAGTTGCCCGACGCCATGAACGTCGCCCCCGCCAGGCAGTCGGCGTAGTCGTCGTTCGGGACGTCGCTCCTCGGGTCGGCACCGATGCTCTGTCCGCGCGGCGTTGGCCGGTACTTCAGGTTCAGGAGCTCGTCCAACAAATCCTGGTGGTCATAGAGCCTCACGGCCTGAGGGTCGCGCTGCATTAGTTCGCGCAGGTTGAAGTATATCTTCTGCTTGTAGCCGCGGTTGAAGGCGGTCTTGACCGTCTGCACCCCGTGCATCCTGAGCATCTGGATGCTCGACTCGCTGTTCCACCTGTCGAAGCTGACCACGACGGGGCGGTACTCCTGGCACAGGCGCAGCAGGTCGCGGTCGACCTCCATGTAGTCGATGCCCTCAGGACCCTTCGGCATCCAGCACCTGGTGAAGCCGAGGGTGACGACCGGGAGCAGGACGGCCCCGGGGCCGCGCGTGAACGACTTCTTGACCGCCACCAGGACATAGCGGTTGCTGTTCAGCGCCGGGTCGAGGTGGAAGTAATACTCGCAGCGGTAGTCCGGCGACTCGTCCGGGATGACCTCCGGGAGGACCGCCCTCCTGACGAGCGCCTCTGGGAAGAACAGCCCGTAGGAGCTGCCCTCCGGCCATTGCGCCCCGAACTCCACGTCGAACGCCCCGGGGTCGAACTCCCTCGCCTTCACGAGCTCCGGGTCGTCGTACGGCCGCTTCGGGTTGAACTCCCATGTCGGCACCTGGAACGACAGCATCGACTGGATGCGATGGCTGCTGTCCCACAGCTTGTAGAAGATCCCCGTCTTCGGACCCGGGGTCGAGATCTCGACGGTGATCCCGTCCTCGATGCCGTCCGCCCCCTTGAAGCCGCCCGCCGAGGGCTTCAGGGCGTTGTAGAACTCCCGCCCGCTGACCTTGTCGGACTCGTCGTAGAACGCCAGCTCGTCGAACAGCAGGCAGATCGTGGCGAAACCGCGGAGGGCGTCGTAGTTGGAGTGGCCGCACAGGATGAAGATCGAGCCCTCGACGGGGATGTTCAGGGTCTTGTCGTCGAGACGCGCCAGGTCGATGTCGGTGTAGATCCTGATCCTGTCGGCCGCCGTGCTGGCGATCCTGTCGGCGAAGAACGGGCTGTACCTGAGGCGATTCTTGATCTCGGCGAACAGGATGCCGGCCTGGTCCTTCTGCGTCGCCACGTTGATGACTGCGATCTGGGCGCCGACCGGCATGTCGTAGAACCTGTACGGGTCCCCGCCGCCGACCTTCAGTATCTTGTAGAGCTCGTAGGCCGATATGATGCTGGCGATGGTGGTCTTGCCGGACCTGCGCCCGAGCACCATCGTCAGCTCAGATATCCTCGTGCGGTCGCCGCGGTTGAAGCGGTCGACCATCGCAATGGCGTCGTCCTGCTTCCTGTCGTAGAGCCATTGCATCTCCTCTTGATCCAGCCTGAGCGTCTCGTTGCCACGCGACCCCATGTACAGGCACTTGAGCACCACCCGCTGCGCCAAGAACAGCTTCATGTTGCTGCTGGTCGGGAGGGCCAGCAGCCTCGGGTGGTTGCAGAAGGTGATGATGTCGGCAATCTCGCCCTTGTCCTCTCCGGCGTCCAGCCCGTGGGTGCGCTCCATCTCCGCAAGCGCCCTCATCACTGACTGCTTGCCCCTCCTCGATGTCCTCGACGGGGCGTTCTGCTGTCCGAAGTTCATGTCTCCTCCAGCCATGCGACCTCGTCGGGCGACTTCGCGGCGAGGCCGACGACGCGGCCGGAGGGGCTCCAGTCAACGGTGGACACCGTCCCCGCCGCCAGGTCGACCAGCCGCAGTCGCCACCCGTCAGCGACGAACACGACCCCTCCGTCCGCGGCGACGAACGTCGGGCTGACGAACCCGGCGGCTCCGGTCGCCCCGTCGCGCGGCTCCTTGGACCCGACCCTTCCGACGACCGCCGAGTGAACGCCGCTCGACCCTAGGTCGAAGACCCTCAGGACGGAGTTGCCGGTGTCGGCGACCACCAGCTTGCCGTTGGACACCGCGACCCCGCGCGGGCCGTCGAACGACACGAGCCTGAGGTTGTCTGACACCGTCATGCCGCGCCTCCCCGACCCCGCAAACATCGACATGCGGTCGTCCCCGTCGCAGTGGTACAGGCGATGCGCGAGCGACGATGCGAAATAGACGCCGCGCCCGCCGTCCGAGCACATGCCGCCCAGTTCCTCGCCGGATCTGTTCATCCCTCCGTATGCGGACGAGTTGGCGACGCCGACCATCCGCCGGCAGACGTCGGACCTGAGGTTCACCTCCCACAGGGCGTCCTGGGTCTCCTGCCTGACGGCGACGGAGAACGCCCCGCACCGGCACATCGCCGTCGGACGGCATATCGCCCCCTCGACGAACTCCGACGGATTTCCGGTCAGCCTCAGCTTGCCGTCCGGGGAACATGTCGCCCAGGCGGACATCCTCGGCATCCAGGCGAACGCCACCGCCGCCCCTTCGACGTCCGTGGCGGACTCGCGGTGCGAGGTGATCGACCTTGTTCTGATTCTGAACATGAGGAAAGACGGCTGCGTCAGGATGGGAGGGCGACCGGCTCGATGTCGCTCCCCTCGAGCCACACGCATCCGAGCCCGCGTTTGAAGTCGACCTTCACCTCGACGTAGTCCCTTTTCGGCCTTGATTCCATGACCGTGCCCGTGCGGCCGTAGTATGCCGCCAGGGCCTTGTTGACGCATCGTACCTCGCTCTCCCCGGGGACGAGGTCAGACTCTCGCAGGCCGGATGCGGCCGACCTCGTGACGACGCGCCACGACCCTCCGGACTCCTCGCAGAACACGCTGCGGCTGGTGCGCGCGCCGCCGACAACGACGGGGAGGCCGCCCGACGGGCTGGACGGGTCCACGACGGCGACGCCGCGCCCTGCCGGGTCCCGCACGTGCCCGACTGCGTGCACCACGGGGAGCCAGTAGCGCCTGAAGAAGTCTTGGGAGTGGTAGGGAGACTCGTCCGCCAGCCGCCCGACCGGGGCCACGTCGTCGAGCACGAGGTCTCTGCCGAACGACAGCCTGATGATGTCCTCCGCGGCCCCGTTCGCCATCTCGGAGACCGCCACGGAGTACGACCCGTCGTCGGTCAGCCTCTCGCCGACCCTGACGAACGCCGTTGGCCGGCTCACCGCCACTGCGGATGCGGCCTTGGAAGACAGGTCGCGAAGGGAGTCCTTCGCCTCGGCGTCGCCGCCCTTGCCGACCTTGCCGAGCGCCTCCGCTATCCCGGAGAGGATGTCCTCGATCTGCCTCTTGTTCGCCGGGGTGTCGACCATGCCCATGACCGCGCGGATGTCGCCTTCGAGGCTCTCGAGCTCCGCCCGCACCGCCCCCGCCTCCTTCGCCGGGTCCTCGCTGTCGTGCATCGACCGCCGGGCGTCGGCGTCGGCGAGCCTCCTAGAGATGATGTCGTATTGGGCGACATAGTGCTCTACCATCCTGTCCTCCGGAGGAACGGAGATGGCGCCCTCGGTCTCGTCGGCGTGCTTCAGGAAGCAGAACCTCTTTGCCATCACGTGCGACGGCTGGTCGTCGACCAGCTTGGACGCGGCGGCATGGGCCTCCCAGAACGACCCGTAGTCCGACCGGACCCAGGACGATCTCCAGAAGTCCTCGTGCGACGAGAACGCCGTCCCCGCCGGGTCGTCCCTGTCGATCCCTGCGGAGAAGCGGTATCTGTCGCCGTGCCTTGTGACGGAGATGAACATCTGCTTCTATTTCCCTGGCTCGCCGCCGCAATCCTGTTGACCCTGCGGTACCTGCCGCTCATCCTGGTGAAGAGCATCGCCCCGCACCGGCAGTCCACCCTGCACCACGAGCAATGGTTGTGAGGCAGGAGGTTGACATGGCGGCAGAACTTGCAGACCACCGCCATCAGCTTCCTTTGCCCGCAGGGGCACTCCCGTTCGCACGGGACATGGCAGTCTGGCTTGGTGAACAGCGCGCAGGACTCGTCCGGGCACAGGAAGTAGGTGCAGTCGCAGTCTCGGAGCGACGACAGGTCGAACCCCTTGGCGTCGCTGACCGTCGGCCATCGGTTCACGGGGTCCACCCGATCGGGCCGAGCTTGGACGTCGGCGTCGACCTGAACTCGTGCCTCATCTTCTCTGGGACGGTCGAGAGGAAGGTCAAGGAGTCGTCCATCAGCTTGTCGGAGTCGGGGTCCTTGAAGAGGCGGTGGAGGATCTCGGTCCCGGGCTTTGTGTCGTCCATGCACCCCATCAGGGTCAGCCGTCGCACGGCGTCGGACACCTCGTCGAACATCCGCAGGCGCCACGGCTCCTTGCGGATGGCGTCCGGAGCGGTGATCAGCCGCATGTCGAACAGCCGCTGCCTGAACGGCAGGTACCGCGACACCGGCTCGCTGTGGCACGTGCAGATGATCTGGCTGTCCTCGAAGCACCTCTCGAGGGCGTCGAGGATGGCGATGTGCCTCCCGACCTCGATGTGCATGGTGACGTTGTCGATCAGGATGATGCTCGGCGGGCAAGGCTTGTTCAGGATCGTCGAGAAGCACTTGATGATCTTCCGCTCGCCGGAGCTGCACTGGCGGTGGGTGATGACCTCGCGGTCCTTCACGATCTTGAACCCGAGGACGTAGTTCTCGATGAGTCTCCTCGTGAACTCGTCGGAACTGTCGTCGAAGATGTTGTCGTCCTCCTCGACCTTGAAGCCCGTCACGGCGGAGAACAGCTGCTGGAACACAGGCCATTTGTCCCTCCGCACCTGGAATGTGTGCAGCTCCTGGTCGAACCGCGCCATGAAGCACATGTCGATCATCCTGGCGGCGACCTCGGGCGGGTGCAGGGAGATGAACCCGTTGCGGGTGAAGGCGACGTCGTACTCGAACGGGTCCCTGCCCGGCATCACCGCCACGAACCTTCCGCGCACCTCGAAGTCCGCGGAGTTGAGCTCCTGGTCGCTCTGCATGTGCATGAAGTTCCTGACACGCTTCAGCATCATCGCCCTGAACCTGATCTGGTCGTACCCGGAGAAGTTGGAGCACAGCATCATCACCGCCTCGAGGATCGTGGTCTTGCCAGTCCCGTTAGGGCCAACGAGGCACGCCAGCGGCATGATGTACCCGTCGTGCGAGAGGTCTACCATCACGGACTCGTGGCGGCAGAAGTTCCTCAGCGAGATGCTGCTCAGCCTGACGGGGAGCGGAGGCACGAGCCTCGGAGCGTGCCCGGTCGGCCGCTGGGACGCCGCCGGCACCGGGGCGTTGGTCTGGGGCTGCGGCTGGGCATAGGGCACCCCTCCGAGCACCGACATGTATCCGCTCTGCGTTGCGGGCTGGCTCTGGAACGCCTGAAGGTCATTCATCGCTGCTGTCCTCCGATACCGACGACGAGACGCACGCCGTCTCCGGCGCGGCGTGCGGCCTGTACCGTTCATGTATGATCGCCTCGGCCAGCGATATGTGCATCTGGAACCTGACGATTCCGTCCCTGTCGACCGTCATGCCGAAGTTCACGTGAGACTCCATCTCCACCATCCCCTCGTAGATGGGTGCCGAGACCCCGGCTAGGATCGTGGTGAACTCCCGGATGTGGCGCCTGACCAGCAGCTCGCCGACGAAGTTCACGAACGCCCGGCTGGTGAGCATCGGATGGGACAGGTCACCCTTGCACAGCCCGAGGTCAGTCATGCCGACGACGAACAGGACATCGCCGTTGGCCGACACGTTCACGACTCGGATCTCCGGTCTGGAAGACACCACCGCCATCGCGATCTCGTCAGCCGTCCTCTGCCTTGTGCTGGTCTGATCCATAGCCTGTCACGATTATACCTCCTCCGCACGAAAAACGGCGCGGCAGGGCATTCGCCGCTGCGGAGGGAAGAAACAGGCACAACCATGCAAGGGCAGAAGACCATCCAGTCCAGCAGGCGCCAGCGCCAGCCGGGGGTGCCGGACATGTCGGCGACCACCCCGGACGAGGCCCTGAGGGCGCTGCACCGCATCATGTCCGACGGCCTGCCGGACGGCAGTGCCTCCATCGTCAGGAGGATGGCGGAGGGCAGGTCCTCCCCCGCCCTTGACGCGCAACTGACGAACGCCTGCATGAAGATGCTGGCGGAGCGCAGGGAGGATGTCGTGGAGGTCGCCAAGGCGGTTAAGAGCATGGTGTCCACCGGGAAGGTGTCCCAGCCGGCGACCATCGAGGCCCTCAGGAAGGCCGACCGCACCGGGATGATCGACGCCGTCCTGTTCATGTCCTCCGGAACGCCCCTCGACACGATAAGCTCGATAGCCTCGGAGTACGAGGTGAACTCGCGGCGGCCGCAGAACATCGAGAAGAGGAACGGGCTTGCGAGGTCGATGGCGGCGGCGCACGCCGCAGGGTTCGCCTGGAACCACTTCGCATCCTCCGGCATCCTCGCCGCCGACATGCAGCACAACGGCTGGTCGTCGTTCCACTCCCTGATCGGCACGAACATCGCCCCGATCCCGCAGGACTACGGAGGGGCGATGCTGACATACCCGCCGAAGGACGTGCAGGAGCAATTCAGGGCGGTGCAGACGGCGGCGATCCGCACATGCGACGACCTCGTCGGGTACTTCGAGAAGTTCTTCTCTGCCAGGAACTCGGCCGTCGGCGAGGTCACTCTCGCGGTCATCAGCAGCCCCGCTGTCGCCCCGTCGGAGAAGACGAAGGTGGTGGAGGCTCTGGCGGAGAACAGGATCAGGCTGCCTGAGGAGCGAGGCCAGCCGACGATATGGGACGTGGCAAGGGTGGTGGCCCCGTCCAAGGACAGGGCGGAGTTCAGGAGCCTCGGGGCGCTCATCCGACCCGGGACACCGCCGGACATCGTCACGACCTGGACTGGCAACCTAGACATGTCCATAGAGATGGCGGGGTGGATCATGAAGATAATCGAGGCGAACGGGCTCGAACAACATGTCGACGGCGACTTCCTCGTTGCGGCGCGGATGGCGGCGGCGATGGACACGGGCGTCGGCGACTGGACGATGGACCTGTCATCGCCCGACGCCGTCGCCGCCACGACCAGGAACCTGAAATTCTCGCTTGACAGGGCTCTCCCGATTATGGCCAAATTGCGCCATTATGGCCTTGTGGAACACGCAGACGAGGACTTCCTAGCCGTGGCGAAGACCATCGAGTCCATCATGGCTGGGATTCCACCGTGCCGGCAACCGGACTGGAGGCCCCAGAACTGGTTTGCCGCCCACAAGCTGTCCGTCGAGGCCGGGATGTGGCGAGACCTGACGAACGACATCAGCACCGCACTGCTGTACGGGATGATCCTCGGGGTGCTTGGCTTGCCCATCGCTGTGTTCATGAGCGAACACGGCATCAAGCCGTCCGACTTCAGGGAGAGGAAGGACATCGCCGAGCGAGCGAGAAGGGTCGTTCAGACCATGGACGTGAACCCAGCAAGCCGCGCGGAGGTCGAGAGGGCAAAGATGGCGTGGGAGTCCTCGCAGTCAAGGCAGGGTGGCGAGGGCAGCGGGCAGGAGATATCCCCGTTCGTCAGGTCTCGGTTCGACACGAGCAAGACCCCCCAGGGAGGAGACCAGGCGCGTGGCATGGATCCCGCAGGGCAGAACCGTGCCACACAGGTCACCAGCGATCCGGCCAAGACAAGACCTGCTCCTGCCGGCGCAGACGGCAAGCCAGCACACAAGGGCCCCGCAAGGTCAGGCGACGGGGTCAAGTTCGACGAACGCATGGCGAAACAGCTTGCTGGAAGCCACGAGTACATCGCCAGCAGGATATCCGCCGGACACCACGCCCAGCAGGGCGACTACGAGATCATCAAACAGGTCGGCGAACAGTACGGTCTCAGCGACCTCGCGCTCAAGATGCTCCTCGCCATCAGGGTGATAGAGAACGGCCCGCCAGGGCTCGAGATGGGGGTCGGCGACGGGATGCCAAACCACCCGGCGAGGCGACTAGGCCCTGAGAAGGTCGGAGAGAGGAACTTCGACCACCAGCGCAGCCTGAGGCTGCAGGCGGAATGGGCCGCCGGGACGATCAAGAGGCGGTTCCCAAAGGGAAAGGCGTCTCTCAAGAGTGCCGTCAAGGCTTTGGCGAGCCGCTACTGTGAAAGGGCGGAACACTGGGCCAGCCTGATGTCCAAGTTCCTCATGTCGACTTAGGCCATCTCTCGCGGCAGCCGTTCGCCGAACACCTGCATTGCGGAGGAATGTCGTCGGCGTCGCGGGGGTCGGATGTGCCGAGCATCCTAACCTTCCCACATGCGCTCGCCAAGTCTTCGCCGAGGAAGTGCCATTTGCGGGCGGTCCCTGGGCTCGTCCACCACGATGCATCGCGCCAATACGCCTTCTCAGAGGGTGGGCTCTGCGTGGCAGGTTCGGTCTCGCCGGATCCCGCCTCGCGGCGGGCTCCGGGTCGCTGAGCGACGGTTCGCCCACTGGTCCTTTGCACCCGAACCTCCCCAGTGGCGGCGCTGCGGCCGAAGCCGCAGCGGCCACGCTTCGCCTTCAATCCGTTACTGCTGCCACGTGCTGCGGCGCCTCTTGCCGAACCCCCTGGTGCCGTTCGCTCCAAGGGTGTCCTGGTCTTCAGCCCCTGTCGTCGATGCCTGTCCGACGGCAGACCCGGTCTGCCCGGTGCCGACGACGCCGAGCGGGTCGTTCGGATCGGCCGCCGCCGTGAACGACTGCAGCGTGGACGCAATCACGTCGTTTGCGACCATGTCGCGGTCGCAGAACGCCGCCGCCGGGGCGGCCGACATCGTGTATGCCACGCGGCTGCGCTTGAGGGACGCCGACATGTTGAGCATGCCCTTGGACACGGCGTTGCCGGCGGAATACCCGTGCGACATCCCGTCCCGCATGTCGGTCATGACGGCGGCGTACCTGACGGCAGAGTTGGTTCCCAGGTTCCTCAGCACACCGGCACTCGACCCGAGCAGGCTCATCGCCCCCTGGACATCGCCGGCGTCGGCCATCTGCTTCGCCTTCGCCTGGGCGTTCGCAGCCTCGAGCAGCGCAACCTGCTCGGCGACCTCCTTGTCCTTCTCCGCTGGTGGCAGATCTTCCTTGCCCTTGACGAAGGCGAGCTTCACCTTGGCGTCGGTCGTGGCGGCGTCCTTCTCGCCAACCCTGACGAACGACAGCCCGACGTCGGCCACCGTCACCAGCCGCGGCAGCGCCTGGTCGCGGGCGGTGCACTTGATGCGCACCACGACGTTGCGGCGCTCCCCGGCGTAGATGTCGCCGACCTCGATCCTCGTCACGCACCCCTTGTCCTTGTCGTTCTCCGTCCTGACCGTGAAGTCGTTCAGCACGTCGACGACCTCTCCGCCCTTGTGCGGGGAGACCGTCAGGACGACCTGTTGGGCGTGGCAGCTCAGCAGCCCGCCGAGCTCCGCCGCGAACGACTTGGGGACGGCGTCGAGGTTCTGGATGTAGTAGTGACCCCCGCCGCCGGCCTTCGCCATCTGGTCGAGCAGGTCCTCCTTGTACTGGACGCCGTAGCCGAAGCACGACAGGCCAACCGCCTGGCGCTTGCGGCTGATGATCGGCTCGAAGCCCGCCCAGTCCGTCGCCCCCTCGTTGGCGTCGCCGTCCGTCAGCAGCATGACGCGGCTCACCGACCCGCCGGACCCCTCGAAGTTGGCGAAGAACTCGTTCGCCTTCTCGATGGCAGCGCTGATGTTCGTCATCCCGCGCTGGTGGGTGGAGGCGATCATCGCCTTGCACCTCTCCTTGCCGCCCGTCGTCATCTGAAGGAACGGCTGCGCGACGACCTCGTTGTCGAAGAACACGAGGGCGAGGTGGTCGGCGTCCGTCATGTTGTCGATCATCTTGTACAGCGAGAACCGCACGTAGTCCAGCTTGGTCATTCCTCCCTCGACCTGGTCGCCCATGCTGCCGCTGCGGTCGATCACCGCCACGACGTTCACGGCGTTGCGCGCAGCCTTGGCGCGCGGCGCCTCGATCGTCGCCATCATGTCCACCACGCTCTCCTTGTCGTACACAGCCCTGTCGTAATCCGTCTTCACTGTCAGTTGCATGTGAGTCTCCTCGTCTTGTGATACTACGGCGCCAATGTTACCCGTGACACCGCCGCAATGTCAAGGCATGTTCTGGTTGCAGAGGTGCCGCAGTTGGCATGGTTCGTCGGGTTCCAGCCGCCGTTGTTGTCATGTCGCCCACAGTACACCTCAGGCCCGTTATTCGGGCGTGAATGCCTGCGGACAACCGACCTGCGGGCTGGAGCCCCAAAGGAGGGTTTTGCGAGGTCCCTAAGGATTCAACACGCACATTATACCGGACGGTCGAAGGATGCAACAACTTTTTTTCACGTCGGCTGCGGCCCGCACAGGGAGAACGAGCTCGACGCCACTGTCGCCAGCCGGTACTCGGAGCAGATCGACTCGAACTCGGCCCTCCTGTCCCTTCCCAGGTTCGGCAGGTCGGGCACCTTCAGGCCGGACCGCATCGCCTTCAGGGTCTTGGCGAGGGGTATCCTCTCCTCGTAGATCAGCGCGTTCAGCGTCGTCTGGGGTATCTTTATGTCGCCAGACTCCTTCGCCATGGCGACCCCTGTGAACGGCATCCACGGCTGGATGTCGGGGTACTTCGGCCTCGGCTTCCCGCCGCCGACGGTGATCGCCGCAAGCTTGGCGACGCCGGCCTCGTCCAGGTCTGGGTGAGATGCCCTGACACAGTCGAACTCGGAGTGGTACTCGGCCATCAGGGCGGCAGCCGTCCCGACCCTGGCGATCTCCTTGACCGAGGTCTTCTCGCCCCACCCGGGGACGCCGAAGATGTTGTCTCCGTCGTCGCCCTGCATGGCCCCGACCTCGACCCATTGGGCCGGGGATATGCCGAACCTCGCACGGAACCACGACTCGTCGAAGACCGCATCGCCGCTGCCGACGATCACGACATCAGGGCCGAGCAGCTGGTAGTAGTCCTGGTCGTTCGTGGCGACGACCGACTGGCTGCCGGCGTACTTCCTGACGTACGAGGCGACGACGTCGTCCGCCTCCTCGCCTGGCACCACGATCTGGGGGATGTTCGTGCACGAGATCATCTTCTGCAGGACCGGCTTCTGCTTAACGAAGTCGAGCACGGCCTGCGGGGCGGCGCCGCGGCGGTTCTCCTTGTACGCCGCCGGGACGACGCCCCTTTGCACGGCGGCCGCCGTTATCACGTTGCGGTGGGCGTGCCCGGCGTCCCAGACGACCGCGATGTAGTGCTGCGGGAACCTGCCGCGGTACATCGCCAGCGTAGTCATGAACCCGTGGATGGCGCCGGTCGGGAACCAGCTGCCCTCGTCGAGCACGGCGTCGGGGTCGAAGTCCCCCTCGAAGTCGATGAAGCTGACGGACAGGTCGCCGTTGGCGAACGACGACCGTATCCCGAGGTTGTTTCCGTCGATGAACAGATGTTGCACGGATTGTTTCCCTAGGTGAACAGGCTAGGCCGCCTTCACGAAGCCGCCGGTCGCCTTGACGATCTCGATGGCCTCCTTGCGTGAGAAGCCGTTCTCGATCAGTCTCTGCACGAAGCCGGCGTAGGCCTTCGCCATGTTGTCGTACAGGTCGCTCTCGTTCAGGATGCGGTGCATGGTCGCCGTCCTGGAAGCGAGTTCCTTGAAGTGCCTGACTATCTGCTCCTCGGTCATCTGCGGAGGCATCCCTTGTTCGTTCATGTCCGTCTCCTATCTCCTTGGCGCCAACGCCTTGATTGCGTCGATCGCGTCGTCTAGCTTGTCGAACACCCCGTGGGCGTGGTACCTCAGCCACGGCGACACCTTCGTCGCCGGGTCGGCGACGACCAGCACGGTTTTGCCGCGCTCCCATGCGTGGAGGACCTCCATGCTCGTCCCCACGCTCGGCTTCTCGAACTTCACGAGGACGACGTCAGACTCGTCGACCTCCGCCTTGTCGGTCTCGACGATCGCGGAGAGGTTGGCGTCCTCGACGCCGCGGTAGTCCCTGCACATCGGGTCGAGCACCCTCGCGCTGCCTTCGAGCCTCTCCCTGGCGTACGCCCTCCAGCCCTTGCACTCGGCGTCCGTGCACCCGAGGGTCGCCCCGGCGAGGTACACCGTCACCTCGCCGGTCGGCCTGCGCCTCTTCGCAAGCATCTCGGCGACGACCCTGTCGGCCACTAGGTCCCGGTCGCGGCCGTCTAGCTCCCTCCACCACCTCCTGAGCTCCATGGCGTTGACAGGCTCGCACTTCTCGAGGAAGCAGCCGAGCGCATCGGACACGATCTGCTTGACGCCCTGTGTCACAGCTTGAACACCTGTCCCTTCTTGACGAACCCGGCGAACCCGTCCTCCTCTGGCGTCTGCACGGGGTTCGGCTGGTAGTGGTACAGCCACATCTTCCCCTTGATCTCCTCTGGCAGCGCGGCGAGGTCGTTGTAGTGGGAGTGCACCTCGCTCGGGTTCTTGACCGTCTCCACCTCCTGGAGGATCAGGTCGGCCCACTTGTACCTGTCGTCGACGTCGACCGGGTCGAGGACGCTGTCGCCAGTGAAGAACACCTTCGACCCGCCGGCGACGAAGGCGAGGCCGAACGACTCCTTGTCCTCCCAGTCAGGGACAGCGACATGCCTGCGCCGCACGGACCAGAACACCCCGTCGGCCCATCGGAAGGACATCTCGTCCTCTACCCAGACGCAGCTGAAGTAGTCGTCGATCGTTGCGTCCCTGCCCTTGATCTTGTGGTTGTGGCGCCACCCCTCCCGCATCGTCTCGACGAGGCCGTCCCTCAGACGTCTCGACGCCACGAGGGTCGGCTTGGCGGCGTTCGGGTTGAAGAAGGTGCAGAATGCGATCCACTGCAGATGACCGATGTGGTCGTCGTGGATGTGTGTCACATAGAACGTCCTGACGAACTGGGTGAGGTTGCCGTTGTTGATGTCGGGGTCGAACTCCGACAGGCTGTGCCTCAGGTCGCCGCCGCCGTCGATCATCATCGAGTCGCCGGAGTCCGCCGTCAGCATCGCCGCCGACTGCCAGTACCTCCGGTCGGTGAACGCGCTGCCCACGCCCAGGAATGGCATTCTCATCGCCGTGCTCCTTGACTTCGAGTGTCTTCCGTGCGCGATTATACGCTGCGTCACATGAAACCGGCACCGATAGTCTGGCGGGCAAGCAGATCGTGGATGGGGAACAAGAGCGGGTTCGTCAACGGGACCCTGCGGTTCATCGTTCATGAGTACAAGGACTGCAAGGCCAAGCACGCCGTGCAGATGAACACGCTGATCGGATTCGACGCAGTCGACGGCACGTCGTATTACCACAGCCTCGATGCCGCCAAGGTCGCCGCTGCGAGGAAGCTCGCAGGCGCCGTCCGACACCTCAAGAGGCTCGTCGACAAGGGAGGTGCATGAGCTCACAACTTTCGTTCGTGACTGGCGACGTCACCCTTCCACAGGGCGACGGCCTCAAGATCGTCGCCCACTGCTGCAACGACATCGGGGCGTTCGGGGCAGGGGTCGCCTTGGCGATAGCCATGAGATGGTCGTCCGCCAAGCGGCAATATGTGCAGTGGCATCGCGAGGGCAATGCACTCCTCGGGTCGACGCAGTTCGTGGCAGTGGACACCAACACCCATGTCGCCAACATGGTCGGGCAGCACGACATCGTGTGGCACAACGGCATCCCTCCGATCCGCTACGATGCGCTGCGGCAGTGCCTGTCCGCCGTCGCCGCCAGGGCCTCCGAATGGGGTGCGTCCGTGCACATGCCGAGGATAGGGTGCCTGCGTGCCGGCGGCGACTGGAAGACGGTCGGTCCGATCGTTATGGAGGATCTGTCCGCCAAGGGCGTCGCCGTCACCGTGTACGAACTG
>Ga0172362_10000288_pt1 | contig 39615 bp, 30 predicted proteins | sample LakKivs1_kivu2a2_FD_114534 | JGI IMG/M metagenome (GOLD analysis project Ga0172362, IMG submission 114534) | Sediment microbial communities from Lake Kivu, Rwanda - Sediment s1_kivu2a2 | ecosystem: Environmental > Aquatic > Freshwater > Lake > Sediment | place: Rwanda: Western Province, Lake... | reverse complement strand
GGCCCCCGGCTGAACTGGAAAACTTCTGAACAAAATTCAAGTCTTCAACAGGAACCAGCAGTCGATCATCATCGCGGTAGATAATCTCGATAAAATCATGACCGCGGCCATCGATGTCGAGTTTTTTTAGACCGTTGAATTGCCCTACCCCATAATCAGTGTGAACCACATAATCACCTTGCCTCAGATCCTGAAATTGTGAGAAGAAAAGCTTTCGCGGGATACGGCTGACGATAACTTTTTCCTCTGTAAAAATATCTCTTTCGGCAAAGATAAATATTTTCTGCCGGGGGTAACTGAAGCCGCGCTCCAGGCTCCCCTCGACCAGGTTGATCTCCGGTCCGCGCGGTTTTTCTTTTACCTCAGAAAGATTTTTGATTTCGATTTCACTTTCCCGAAGTAGCGCACCCAGACGCTCTTTTTTTCCCGGTTTGGACAGGAAAACATAGCAAAGGTCTCTTTCTTCCTGTCTTTTTTTCAGGTACTGCAGGAAAAAAGGAATCTTGTTGTCAAACCTGGGAACGGATTGAAAACCAAAATCCACTCGTAGACGCCCATCATCTTCACTGAATTCTTGTATGAAAAGAGCCCTTTTCAGTATTTCCTCAGCCGCTTCCGGCGGAAAGATTTCTTCTGGAGAAAGGCAGAAGAAACCCTTAGCGATTTGTTCCTCATAGACTTCTTGCCATTCTTCAATCTGTTCCCGCCACTCTTTTTCCACCTGCTCTTTTTGCTCGATCACAAAAAGCGGGTTTTCAAGATAGTCGGTCAGAGACCCAAAATGCTCCTTAACAACGAGAGTTGAGTAGACAAAAGAAGGAAAAGTTTCTCCCTGACGCAGTAGTTCAACTTTCTTTTCCAGATCCCGGCTCGAGGCATTTCTGCTTTTTGCTCGCCTGTAAAATTTTTCAACAAAGTCGGGACTGCCCGGATATTCCCGAAGTGAAGGCACGATGACTGAATCAAGCTTCCGGATAGACCTCTGAGTGGAAGGGTTAAATTCTCTTATTGAAACTACGCGGTTTTCTGAAAATTCGATGCGGAAAGGATTTTCGCTCCACACAGAGTAGATGTCCACAATCCCTCCCCGGAAAGCATACTCCCCGGATAAAGCCACCAGCTCTTCCTTAGCATAGCCGTAATCCTGAAGTCCCTTAAGCAGACCGTTGCGGTCGTGGACGTCACCGGAATTAATTCTCGTGAATGACTTAGCCAGATCTTCATGGCCTGGCACCGGCTTTAGCCAACCCGCCAGGCTGGCAAAAATAAGCGGCTGGTGACGGTGATACAAGCTGTAAAGAACTTTCATCCTGGAAGCAATGGCTTCAAGCGGGGCCGGGACCTCAAGATAAGGGTCGGAACTGATGGCAGGAAGAATCTGGATCTCGCGTTCAGTTTCCAGAAGGCGCTGAAGATTTTCCGTCTCATTTTTTATATCGTGAAGTGTCCAGGAAGAAGGTCCGATGACCACTATCGGTCTGGAGACTCTGCTCGAAAGCAAAGCATAGAAGTACGCTCTGGCTTCGGGAATCAAGCCAGAAAGACTCAGGCAGTCTTCACCGCTTTCGAGCTTTTCCACCAGCAGCCTGAATTCAGGCAGCTCTAAAAGGAATTCCAGACTCACAGGAATATTTTAGATTAGACAGGGTCAGAGGTCTATCCTCTGACCCCGGTTTCAAGAATTTATCTTAAAGCCTTGCTCCCTGAAAAGCAGGAGGCTCAGGCATCCTGGCTAAATCCGGCACCAGTAGGAAACTTTGACAGGCACTCCGTCCTATGTCTCCCGTAGTGACCAGGATCATCCCGCAATTAGTTGAGCATTATAAATTACGAAGAACGAGGGGATAAGGTTCACGGGGACCTTTTGGATTTTAAGATTTCTGCTATTCAGTCTTCCTTAACCCGGCCAACTTCAAATAAAGGCTCGCCCGCATTACAGGGAGGAGTGCCAATTATGTAAAGTAGCATCCCGGTAAAAGGAGACCGAACCTGTTCCAGCACTTTGCCCGTATAATCAGTAATAACGCCAACAACCTCGCCTTGCTTAACATAATCACCCATTCCTGCCTCAGGATAGAAAAGCCCATCATGTGCGGAATAAATTACTTCGTATTTTTCAATCCAGACCGGGTCAGGATTCAATTCAGGATTCCCGGGAAGCATCCTGAAATATTTCATAACATTGAGCACGCCCCGGATGTTTTTGTCAATAGCTTCTTCATCTACCCGACCGAGATAGCCGGATTCAGTGGTTATGGCAGGCTTTCCCGTGACAATTGCCGTATTACCAAGGTATTTTGAGTTTTTGATCTCCTGCGAGCGCGTATCATCGATGATGATATGCTTGAGGCCGAAAGTCAGGGCCATCTCCCGGCTGATGGCATCGAGCTCCCTCTTTCCACTCAGCATCCAGTAGGTGTAGGGAATCAGGGCTTCGTTGCCGTCTCCACAATGAAGGTCGAGCAAGGCATCAACTCTTTTTACGACCTCTTCTGTCAACACCTCTGCAATTCTGTAGCTCTGAGTGCCATTCTTATCACCGGGGAAAACCCGGTTAAGGTTTTTCCAGTCGTAAGGATTGTAATAAATAATCCGTTTCTGGAAGGCCGGAAGATTGGCAATGTGGACCAGAATCAGGGTGCCCGATAGTTCTTTCGGGTCTATTAATTTCTTTATACGGTAAAGAGCCAGGATCGGCGGATATTCATAAGGATGCACGCCAGCTACGGCCGCCAAAATCTTACCGGGTTTAACTCCGTTGATAATCGTGACCGGGATTCTGGTCGCGGGGTCGACGCCAGCCGGCACCTCCAGAAAACCGCTAATCATCTCCCCGGCTCGGGCGGTTATCCCGCCTGTTGAAAACGGCTGATTTTGAGCAGTTGCTTCCGTGGAATAAACTGAATTCGAAATCAATAATGCGGTTATTATAACCGTAACATTGAAAACAAGCGCGGGTGTTTTTTTCATCTTGCCTCCTTTCTGGCCTAACCGCCTTCTTGATTACTGCCGCTGACGGGCAAAATGCCTCTGACTTTGTTTATTCTATCATAAATTCGAAGTCCGCTTCTGACCATATTCAGCTTCTAACTGATTGAATCTCTTATGCCCCTCTTTCGGAGAAAAAACCGAACCCTCTCTTAATTTTTTCTTGCTAATCTGGCGATAACTCTATATCCTGGAAAGCTTTTCTTATATCCCTGTACTCAGGTCATCTCTTTTTCGATTCTTATTCTCTGGCCGTTGGCCAGAAGGCACTCAAAGATTTCTTCAGTCTGACCGGTGAGTTTATCCCGGACTCTTTTAGCGGAGATGACTTTGACCACCTCTATGCGTTTGTCTCCTTCATAAACGGCTACAGGTCTTTCTTCTCCCCGAAAACCTGCGTAATATTCAATCCGGTCGAATTTCATATTAAGCCCTCTTGTTCTCCATAATACACTCCTTCTCATTTTTATCATAGCAATTCAAAAACTATCTTCTACACAGTCCGGATCACAATCAATTCTTGAACTCTCATAATTGATGAGCAGCCTGATTTTCCCAACAGGATCATCGATTTACAGAAATCTGTCGATGCTAATGACCGTAGCTCGTTCTGCTACTCCTCGCCGGCCGCGATTTTGATTCTTAATCATATCCTTGTTTATTTTCATATCGAATCGTCAAAAAAATTTTAAACTTTTTCGGAAAAAAAATTTCTTGACATTTTCCCCTAATAATCTTACTGATAAAATCAGATATTAAATTGCTGAAGACAAGCTTTTCCCTTCTATAAAGGGGAAGGATTATAAATGTTTCAAGAAAGGAGGTTTTTCATGCACAGGCTAATGAGACATTTCATTTTCTGCCTGCTCCTGGTAATGCTGATTGTCTCATCCGGTCTGGCTCAACGGCAGACCGGTTCAATTGCCGGATTTATCGTTGACGACCAGAAGAATCCTCTTCCTGGGGTGACAGTCACGCTATCAGGATCCGCCATCATGGGTACTCAGACTTTCGTAACAACGGAAACGGGGGCTTTCCGTTTCATTGCCCTGCCGCCTGGAAAAGACTTCCAGCTAACATCTGCACTCAACGGTTTTAAAACTGTAGTTCGTGCTGGACTGGTCGTCAATGTCGGTCAAACGACTACTGTTGAGCTGATTATGGAGCCGTCCGCAGTTTCCGAAGAAATCACGGTTACAGCAGCGTCTCCTGTTATCGACATTCAAGCCAGTAAGACCAAAGTCACTTATAGCACTGAGTTTTTATTAAGTCTCCCTGTAAGAAGAGACCTTTATGACTTGCAGAATTCCATTCCAGGCGCTATTTCTGAAGGACGTGATTATCGCCGGATGTCTTCCATTCTTGGCGGAACACTGAGGGATCAGCTCTATGCGGTTGACGGCGTGCCCATGAACGACCCGGCAACCAATTATGTCATGACCAACATCAACTTTGACATCTACGAAGAAGTGGAATTTGAAACTGCCGGTCATCCAGCCGAGGTCGGCCAGGTTCAGTCAACTTATATCAACGTCGTCACCAAGAGCGGCGGCAACAAATTCAGCGGTTCTTTTGTAACCTACTACACGAGCGACTCCTTTGCTCAGGACCTCTGGTCTCCTGATCAACTCGCTGCGATGGGTGCTAATCCCCCGGAAAGATACTCAAAATACACTGATTTGTCCTTTAACTTCGGCGGCCCGATCATCAAGGACAGGATCTGGTTTTTTCTCGATGGACGCCGCTACGTCTATAAACAGTTGAACCGCTTTAATCCAGAAGGGAGAATGGCTGCCCTGGGAATTGAAAGCCCTCACTATGACCTTAATCACCAGGAATGGATGGGATTCTTTAAGTTGACTTTTCAGATTACGCCCAAGATCAAATATACGGGCATGCTCCACTACAACCACATCTACGAACCCATCTATGAGAATAGTTTCGGTGCGGACGCCTCATTGGATTATACCCGGATCTATGACCATGAAAACACATACACGACTAACCAGCAGATCAACTGGCTGCTTGATCAGAATACGTTCCTTGATATCCGGTTCGGATATGTCCGGCGCTTCTTTCCGCTGCATTCCAGAAACGAAGGACAATATACCTATTATGACAATACTCAAAGAGTGTACTGGGGAACAGCTGGTTACAATGACGAATACGTCCGAAAAAAGATGCTGGCTTCTGCCTCACTCACCAGGTTTCAGGACGACTTACTTGGAGCCAATCATGAATTCAAGGCCGGTATCGAGTTTGAGCAGGACGAATATCACAGAGACTGGTGGCGGGCGAACCCCTATTATTCTTATTGGAATAACTATGCCACGGGTAATCCATATTATTACAGCACCGGCAGCCGTCAGGGCAGGCTCAGAATTAGAATCTGCCCCGATACTAAAGGTCAATGGGATGTTCAGGATCACACTCGTCGCTTTTCAGGATATATTCAGGACAGTGCTCAATTTAAGAAACTGACTGTTAATCTTGGACTGCGTTTTGACCACTCCTATCAGTATGAGCCGCCACAGGGCCGGCCTGAACTTAGGTATGATTATCCTGCTCCTCTCTTGAACCCTGTCTATATGGAAGACCCGGACTACGACCCCAATATACTTCTTTTAGCTTTAATAGATCAGATCCATACAAACTACGGCATTTCTCCCTGGGATGAGCTTTATCTCACTGAAACCAAGAGAGTGGTGACTTTTTCGACATTTTCTCCGCGTATCGGAATAGTTTATGACATTTTTGGCAATGGCAAGACTGCTTTCAAGGCCTCTTTCAGCAGATATTATGAGCCGGTCTGGGCAGCCAAGTATAATGGTGCCCAAATCTTTGGAGCCAGCAGTTTCGATTTTCGCTGGAACGACCTTAACGCCAATAGATTCATGGACCTTCCTCCTGATGACTCTTACGCTTTGAGCTCATATCAAGAGCAGGATCCTGCTTTCAACTATTATATTTCTGACCTAAGGTGCCCTTATACTAACGAGTTCACGGTGGGCGTTGATCAGCAGATCATCAAGGATTTCCGGCTCGGTTTCCAGTTCATGTACAAAATAAATAAGAACATAGTTGAGGATGTTGATATGTATAACGGCTACGACTCGAGCCTAACTGATGACACGGGTCTGGTCTGGCTGCCTTTTGACGCTACTGACCCGGGTTCAGACGCAACCTTTGGCACAGGTGATGACCAGGTAATAAGAGTCTATGGACTGAGGGCCGATAGACCTGTTCCCGTCTACCATGGCGTAAATCCGCCTGAAGCCAAACGGAGATACTGGGCAACCACGCTGACTTTTGATAAGAGGATGAGCAATCGCTGGCAGCTTCAGGGTTCAATCCTCTACAGCAGTTTTAAAGGAAACGTTGACCCGGGTTATTCAGCCACCGAAGGTGAATCTACTGCCTTTGACAATCCCAATAGACTGATATACATGTGGGGTTCTACAGATTATGACCGTCCATTGCAGATAAAGATGATGGGGACATATATAGCTCCCTATGACATCATTATCAGTGCTTATCTGCAGTATATGAGCGGGACTCCCTGGGCCCGGACTTTTGAGCGGGTCTACTTCCCCTCCGGATTTGGTGCTCAAACCACTTATGTTGGAGATATTTATACCGAGCCCAGCGGTTCAAAAAGGAATCCACCTTACACCAATGTCGACCTGAGAGTCGAAAAGGAATTAAAAATCCGCAATTGGGCAAAATTCAACCTCTATATCGATATCATAAACGCATTCGCCCGCAGCGGAATCAACATAAACCAGAACCCTTACGCTCGCCTCTACTCATACGAAACTCCGCCTCGCCAGACACTGAGCACAACTTATAAACAGATCACCAGCGTATACGGTGTCCGGGCGGTGCGTTTAGGCGCCCGCATTTCTTTCTGAGATATCAAGCTGTAGGAGCAAGGGGGCCCGAAAGGCCCCCTTTTTCTAAGCGAATAGCTTCAGGGTGAGAAAAACGCAAAGCCCGAAAAAATACAAAGTCCAATTAATCACGTTCCTTCTGTTGCTGGCTGCAATATTCCATTTTTCCCTGCCTGGTCCTGTAGCAGCTGATGAATGCACCACCGCTGTTATCTCCGGAACAGCTACCATAGATGGAAGGCCACTGCTCTGGAAGAATCGTGATACTGATGAGCAGAATAATAAGCTGATTTTTCTGACCGAAGGCCCGTTTCTGGCCGTAGGTCTGGCTGATGTCACATCTCTTAGCTCGGTCTGGATGGGAGTTAACGAAAAAGGATTTGCCATCGAGAACTCAGACTCAGAAGACCTGGGGAGCTCCGGAGCCGAGAATGGCACATTCATGCGTTACGCTCTTTTGCACTGTGCCAGTGTGGCTGATTTTGAAAATCTGTTGGTTGAAACCAACATTACGAGTCGGAAGACCAGAGCCAACTATGGGGTCATTGATGCTTTGGGGAATGCCGCTATTTTTGAAGTGGGCAGCGATTCATTTTATAAATTTGATGCCAACGATCCTGCTGCTGCTCCTCATGGTTTTTTAGTCCGCACCAATTTTGCCTTTACTGGAGACGGTAGCGGTGCGGGTTATATCCGGTACGATAGAGCCATGACCCTGTTAACTCCGGCTGCTATGACCAGAAGCCTGTCTCACAAGTTTATGCTGAAAACTCTGGCCCGAGACCTCAATAATGGGGTAATTGACCCTTACCCTCTTCCTTACGAGGGAAGTCAGGACGGACTGCCAGAGGGATATATACGAACAAACAATTCTATTAATCGTTACAGAACCCGTTCCTGCGGTGTCTTTCATGGTGTCCTGCCTGGTGAGGATCCCCTGCTAACAACCATGTGGGTAATTCTCGGAGAACCTGTTTGCTCTATTGCCGTTCCGGTATGGGTAATGGCCGGCTCAGTTCCTCAAGAGCTTAACGGATCAAACACCGCTCCTTTCTGCGATGCAGCTATTGTCAAAAAATCCTTTTGCTATCCGCTTACCGTCTACCCGGAATACATTAATACTTACAGGTTAGATAACGGGCTTGGTGGCGGTACTTTTTCTTTTACTATACCGACTGAAGATTGGACACTTAAGATAGCTCAAGATGTTATGACTGAATGGAGAGGTTCGCTTCCTCTGGCCCGAACAGTAGCTCAGGTCCAGAATCAAATTACCAGGCAGGCTTACTGGTGCCTCCTTTCCAGCTCGGCTGCAAAGGATGAACTGGCTTCACCCAGAAACCTGATCTGCTGGACATTTCGACAGAAAGAATTCGGCTTCAGCGGCTCATCAGACAGTCACTATCTTCACCTCCTTCGCTGGCGCTCGCCCGTTCAAGGCGAAGCCGCCAGCTATAGAGTTTATGATGTAAGTTCGGGTCAAAAAATCTTTCTGGCTGAAATTCCGGGTAATAAGTTCTCTTATTTTAGACTGGTAAGCGAACAGAATAAGAAATATATCTATGCAGTCCTGGCCGTGGATTATTCAGGAACCGAGGGCAGTCCGGCCTGTGTGACATCTCAGCCTTTTAATTCTATAAGAAACATGATGCCAGATAAATCAAGACTGCCAGCTTTTAGATTAGCATCACCCGGACAGATAGACTTCGAGATTGAGACTAAGAGATTATTTCAAATGTTAAGATAAAGGCGGTACCATCCCTCTGCATTAATCAGAAATCAGGACCTGGAAAGCTCCAGGACTCAAAGCCGAGAGATTACTGATTTAATTGACTACAACCGGCGGCCTGTAATAAATTAATGATAAGCGAAGAAGTAATGATCATTGAAATACACCCAAGATAAACAGCCTTTGAGAGAGAAGATTGAGTTCAATCATTAAAGCGGGCTTGAGGAACCTGGGGCGAAACTTATCGTTAAGGCTCAGGCTGACCTCTTCGAGCTTCTTTTTCCTATGCCTTCTCCTGCTGGCATCTGGAGATATCATGGCTGTTCCCGAGCGGCCCAATGTTTTGCTCATAACGGTTGATACTCTCCGGACTGACCGTTTGAGCTGTTACAATCCTTCCTATGTTCATACTCCCAACATCGACAGCTTAGCCAGTCAAGGAGTTGTCTTCACCCGGGCTTTCTGTCACGTTCCCCTTACCCTGCCATCCCACGCTAGCATCCTTACCGGCAAAATTCCGCCTGCCCACGGCGTGCACGACAACGGAAGGTTCCTGCTTCCTGCTGAATTACTGACCATAGCTGAATACCTAAAAAGCAAAGGATATGCAACCGGAGCCTTTATTGGTGGCTACCCCTTACATTCACGTTTCGGCCTGAGCCAGGGTTTTAATATTTATGACGATAGATTGGCAGAAGTCTCTGGAGGGGACCGAGAGCTGGCTGAAGTAAAGGCTGAGGTTGTAGCAAGCAGGGGTATTAACTGGCTTAAGTCTCAGAGTGAACCGTGGTTCCTCTGGCTCCATTTCTATGATCCCCACGACCCTTATGAGCCTCCTGAACCTTTCAAAACAAAGTTCAAGGAAAACCCTTATGAAGGTGAAGTGGCTTATGTGGATGAAAACGTAGGTCATCTGCTGGCTTACTTGCATGAAGCCAACTTAGCTGACAAGACTATAATCATTATCACAGCTGACCATGGAGAATCTTTGGGCGACCACGGAGAGTCTACCCATGGTTTCCTGACTTACAACCCGACCCTCTGGGTACCTCTGATAATCGTTCGCCCTCATCATCAACCGTTGAGAGTTGACCGACTGGTATCACACATTGACATCTTCCCTACAATTTGCGACTCCACGTCACTGCCAAAGCCGGCGGGGCTTGAAGGCCGTTCCCTTTTACCAGCCATATCTGGCAAAAAACTCAGCCCCAGGCCAGTTTACTTTGAATGTCTTTATCCATACTTTAGCCGTGGATGGGCCCCAGTTCATGGACATATAGACGGACGCCTCAAATTCATAGATTCGCCGATCCCTGAGCTCTATGACCTCGTGGCTGATTTTAATGAAGAGCACAACCAGGCATTAAAACTGGATCTTGCCCGCTTCAAAAGAACCCAGGAGAAGCTCAACCGGGAGTCTGGACTGAAAGCTGAACAAAAGCTTGATGAAGAAGCAATTGAAAAACTGAGAAGCCTGGGGTATCTGGCGGGACCAGCCGCACCCAGGAAAAAAAGTTTCAGCGCCAGGGATGATGTCAAGGTTATGCTTCCTCTTTATGAAGAAGCTATGGAAGCTTTAAGACTTAGTGCAGCGGGGAAGAAAGACCTGGCCACAGAAGGCCTTAAGCGAATCATCAAAGAAAGGCCTGACCTGGATGTAGCTCATGTTAATTTAGCACTCATCTACGAAGCTTCTGGACAGTTAGAGGACGCCAGGATGACCCTTCTTAATGCCTTGAAAACCTTACCAGAAAGTTATGATATTTTTACCCATGCAATAGGACATTTCATTGCCACCGAAAAATACAGAGAAGCATTGAGCATAGCTGAATCCCGCTATTTACCCCAGATGGATTCTGACCCGAAATTCTGGATTGACCTAGGACTTTGCTACCGTCGCCTCGGCGATTACTCTAAGGCTCAGGCTGCTTATGAAAGAGCTACTGCCATAGATCCGACATATGCTCTGGTTCATAATAATCAAGGGACACTTTACCTGGCCTGGTATCTGGACTCTGGAGATAAATCCCTTTTAACCAAATCCTTCTCCTGCTTTGAAAAAGCCATAGAACTTGACCCTGATTACGCCGCCGCTCATTATGGCCGGGGTCTGGCTGCCTATCGAGCCGGACAATTAGACCAGGCTTTAACTTCATTAAACAGAGCTATCAGTCTTAATCCTGACCTGGCTGATGCTTTCTTTTATCTCGGGATGTCCTTCTATAAACAAAAGCGCTACGGCGAAGCCCTGGGCCCGCTTAAGACTTACAGGGTCAAGGCCGGGCATAATCTTTCTGCTACCGAGCTAAGGAAACTCGATGAAATCATAAACGAATGTCAGAGAGGTAGATGACCGCCAGAACTTAAAATAAGCCTTCGCGACGGACAATTTAAAAAGTTGAATAAAGGAGGAAAATATCCATGGCCAGGGATGAAAGATCAATCTTATTAACGGCGTCACTAATGGCAGCTCTCATGATTTTTATTCAATCCTGTTCAAAACCATGGCCGACCGGTTCTGGCGACGTTGTTGCCCGCAGGGCTATGATCTCTTCAGCTCATATGGCCGCCTCTCAGGCAGGGCTGGAAATGATAAAAAAAGGTGGTAATGCGGTTGACGCGGCTGTAGCTGCGGCTTTCGCCTTGAGCCTGGCGGAGCCCAATGCTTCGGGGCTTGGAGGTGGAGGTTTCATGCTGATAAAGATGGCAGATGAACCTGAACCGGTGATGATAGATTATCGTGAAGCTGCTCCTCAAAAGGCTACTCCGGGGTATTATTATGAATCTGGGCAGGATTTCAATTCTAAAGCCTATCAGGGTGCTTCGGCAGTTGGCGTTCCCGGAATGGTTGCCGGGTTGAGCCTGGCCCTGAAGAAATTTGGCACTATGAGCCCGGTCCAGGTCATGGAGCCGGCTATCAGGCTCGCCAGACAGGGTATTCGGGTCAGCCCTAAACTTCAGGTCATGATCCTTGATAACCTTGAAAAGATCCAAAAACATCCGGCTGCAGCCGCAATCTATCTGCCAGATGGACTCCCGCCTGAGCCAGGAAGTTTATTAAAAAACGAGGACCTGGCTAAGGTTTTAGAAAGAATAGCTCAAGAAGGTCCAGCCGTTTTCTATGAAGGAAACCTGGCCAGGGTTATAGTCTCAGAGATACAGAAACTGGGTGGGATTATGGAGCTGGATGACCTTAAGAATTACCAGCCAAAGCTAAGAAAGCCGGTCTCTGGTACTTATCGTGGATACAAGATATTCTCTTCCGCTCCTCCGGGTGGCGGGACATACTTGCTTGAGTTGTTAAACATCCTCGAAGGGTTTGACCTCAAAAGTCTCGGGCCTCAAAGCGACCGGCTGATTCATCTCCTGGCTGAAGCCATGAAAATGGTCTTTGCTGACCAGACCAGAAATTCAGGGGACCCTGATTATTATAAAATACCAGTGGAAATTCTAACTGACAAGAATTATGCCGGCAAACTTAGAGAAAGAATAAAAGAGGGCGTGGTCAGATTTGATTATAAGCCGCTCTCCTTTGCTAACTCAGAAAGCGAAAGCACTTCTCATATGTCGGTGGTTGATGAGCATGGTAACGCTGCGGCTTTAACTCAGAGCATCAACAGCTTCTTTGGCACCGGCATCGTGGTCCCGGGAACAGGAATTCTTCTTAACAACCACATGGCCGATTTCGATTCTAAGACCGGGAGCCCGAATTCAGTCGGTCCAGCCAGGCGACCGGCCAGCAGTATTGCCCCAACCATTATCATTAAAGACGACCGTCCCTTTCTGATAATCGGGTCACCGGGCGCGACAAGAATCATATCCGCGATGGCTCAGATTATCATAAACATAGTTGATTTTGGCTTCGGTCTGGATGAAGCCATTGAAGCGCCCCGGGTCCATTGTTTGACTAAAACTCTGGCCATTGAAGGTCGTATTTCTTCCGCTGCAGTTGAAACTCTAAAATCCTGGGGCCACAGCGTTAAGCTCTATCCTGATTGGGACAATTACTTCGGTGGAGCCCAGGGAATTCTCATCGACCCGAAAACCAGAAGACTCTACGGAGCCGCCGACTCCAGGCGGGATGGGGTGGCTGCAGGCTTCTGACTTCAGAAATTAACAGGAGTTGCTATGAAAAAGAAAATTGCGTTAATTATGGTCATTAACCTGCTGGCAGCGTTCTCCTGCCGCCAACAGGCAGTTAATCGGGAAACCCAGATAACTGAGCTGCTGGCTAACAAGCAGGATGTTACTATCCTGGTAACAGATTCTGGTTTGGGCGGTCTGTCAGTAGCAGCTGAGCTGGAAACGAGACTGTCAAGAAGCGGGATTTTCCGGCAGGCCAGAATCGTTTTCTACAATGCCCTGTTTGATAAAATCGGCTATAACGGACTTGATTCTGAAAAAGAGAAGGTCCGAATTTTCAATAAAGTGCTAAAAGCTATGAATAAAAAATACAAGCCGGACCTCCTGTTAATTGCCTGCAACACTCTGTCCGTGCTTTATGACCAGACTTCATTTTCTAAAAAGTCCCGTTTCCCGGTTGTAGGTATTGTCGAATCAGGCGTCGATTTAATAACGCGGCAATTTGAATCGACTCCTGAAGCAACAGTAATAATTTTTGGTACCAAAACTACCATTGAATCCGAAGCTTATAAAAAAGCTCTCATGGCCAGAGGCATTCCAGCCACCAGTATCGTGGGTCAGGCCTGCCATAAACTGGCTGGAGCTATTGAAAGGGGTGTTGATAGCGAGGAGACCGTTGGTTATATCAGACAGTTTGTCCAGGAAGCCATAACCAAAGTGGAGGACAAGAGCCGCCTGATTTTTGGAAGTCTTAATTGTACCCATTATGGCTATGCGAGGAAGCACTTTGAAGAAGCCTTTTCCCTTAACGGACATCCCGGCATTACTCTCATTGACCCCAACCAGAGGATGATAGATTTCCTGTTCCAGCCACAATGCCTCAACCGTTATCCTGAAACTAAGGTAAGCATAGAAACCATCTCCAAGTTAGAAATCACCGACCAGGTAAAGGCTTCCTTGAGTCCATTTCTGGCCAAAGTCTCACCGGCCACAGCTGAGGCCCTCAAGAACTATATTTTTGACCCGGAGCTGTTCAAGGTAAGTTTTAAGAAGCCAAAAAAGGAATAAGATCAGATTATCTCAGTGTTAAGACCTGGCCAGACAGCTTGCCTGTCCAGCTCCCGTTATCGATAACAATTGCTCCGTTAATCAACAGGTGCCGAACCCCCTTGCTGAACTGATGAGGGTTAGAGATTGAAGAAGGAACAGACAGCTTCTTAAGGTCTAACACAACGATATCAGCTGCAAATCTCTCGGCAATACGTCCGCGGTCAGGCCAGTTCATGATTTCAGCAGGAAGCGAAGTCTGAGAGCGGATTGCCTGAGATAGAGAAATAACCTTTCTCCTCGAGGCATATTCCTTTATCTTGTACAGGAAAGTGGAGTAAGAACGGACATGCGGCAAACCTATGCCATATACAGCAACGATTCCATCGCTGCCCGTAGTCACATAATCTTTTTTCATTACATACTCGATGTCTGGCTCGCACATATTAAAAGGAACGGCTTTAACTCCGGCCAGCTCCAGCTCAATGGCCATTTCCACAACCGGCTTATGTCTTAAGGCAGCGACCTCAGCCAACGACTTTCCTTCCAGAGATTTATCGGGTGCAATGGCTATGATCAGGTTCTCAGGGCCTACTGTCTCAAGATATTTTTTTACGCCTTCGCGTATCTCCTGAACTCCCTCCGGCTGATTGAGGCGCTGGATGAACAGGGCTCTTTCTCTTTCATTTTCCGGACCAAGCACTCTGCCATCCAGAACTTCTGAAGCTACCAGGTTAACCAATCTATCTCTCGACAGACTGTTCAGAAAGGCCAGATGACGCTCGGAAATAGGGAAATAAGGTGTAACCCGGAAATAAACTTTGAGAAGCTCAGAGTCTCTGAGGTGGGAAAAAGCTTCAGCCAGATCCTCTGTTCTCAGAATAGCCTCCTCACCCCTGCCCTGCCAGAGGTTCCGTGGAACAAGCGGCGAATAGGGCTCTGTGTTGGAAAAGCGAAATGGATATTGATCAGCAGTAATCTGCAGACCGCGCAACCGGGCTTCTTCCACCAACTTGCATGCTTCTTTAACCAGACCCCAGTTGCTCTTGCCCATAACCTTGAAATGAGAAATGTTGCCCCGAATACCAGCTTTATCAACTATATAAATAAATTCCTGAACGGCTTCCAGGAGCTTCTCTCTTTCATTGCGAATGTGAGAATGATAAATACCACCTTTTGAAGCTACAACTTTTACCAGTTCCAGAATCTCGTCAGTTTTGGCGTATGAACCAGGACGGTAGATGAGGCCGGTGGATATTCCGACTGCTCCCTGTTCCATTGATTCTCTTACCAGAAGTCTCATCTGTTCAAGTTCTTCTGCCGTTGGTTCGCGGTTATCATTTCCCATCACCTGCTGGCGGACCTGGCCATGCCCCACCAGCAGGGCTACATTAAGACCGACTCCTTCTTTACGGAAGCGGTCAATCTGGTCTGACGCCTTTTCAAAAAAGGGCCACCCGCTTGAACCGCACTGCCCTACTACAGCAGTGGTTACACCCTGCGTAAGATAGCTGAGTGGAGCCCTCTGTTCGGGAAAATACATGCCCCTGTCCACGTGACTGTGCATATCAATGAAACCAGGGCTGACACAAAGTCCCTCAGCATTAATAACCCTGGCTGCTTTCGCGCTAATTTTTGGGGCTATTCTCATTATCCGGCCATCTTTGACGGCTATATCAGCCTTAAAAGCTGGTCTCAATGTGCCATCATATATCAACCCATTTGTGATGATTACATCATACTCAACTGACTCAGGCCCGGAAATGCCCGACATCAGTTCTGGCAACAGAATCAACCCCAGGGAAAAAACTGAGATTGCGGTAATAAAAAGCCAGCGTTTCATTCTACCTCCTTAGAAAAAAAAGATTATGGATTCCGTCTGATAGCTCAAGCCGTTTCTCATATGAAATAGAACCGAGATTATAAGACAAAATTTAACGATCTCTCTACCTCTGCGGCGGCCGCAGGAAAATTTCCAATCCTTTCTCTCTCACGTCAATCCAGACGGGCAGGCTATCGACTTCAACCGACTTCTCGGGTTCAAGCTCACCCAGGCATTCCAAGACCGACGACACGGCCGCCAGATGGCGACTCACCCGTTCACTCAATGAAACTCCTTTTTTATCGTAAGGAATAAACAACCTTCCCAGTTCGTAAGCTCTAAGATAATCTTTGTCTTTGCCTTCCACCACCAGAGCGGCCGTGGTTTTTCCCTTAAGCCTTCCCTGGGCCGGATTAGGAGTTTCTATCAATACGGCCTTAATTCCAGCCGCATCGCCCCATTCGCGGTGACTCAGACCTCTTAAGTTAACAGGAGAAGTTTCCAGCCTGAAATCCAGGCCTTCAGACTGTAGAGAAATCTGAGCCATGGCTGCCAGCTCAGCGCTGTTTTCGTGGAAAACCATAGCATTTATCACCGGGTACTCGGGTGCTGACTCGTGAAGGTCAATACCGAGGTCTATTTTCTCCTGCCTTATCAGTTCCATTATGGAAAAAGCTATTTTCTCGGTCAGGTAACCATGGGCTCTCCCGGGATAACAACGATTGAGGTTGCGCACCTCCGAACCTGAGAGCATCTGACCCGCAGGATTTTCGTAAAGAGTGGGGTCAGGCCACTGGTGAACTGGATTCGTAAGCCTGGAACCGAAGCGAAATTCTCGAGCTCCTCCCGCAGTCTTAATAGCGAATCGCTGAAGATTGGCTTCCATCGGGTCGTTACAGGTAAAACCACTATCATTCGCTCTGGGGATAACAATAATTTTTCCCCGCCGCACCTTTATGTTTTCAGTCAAAACCACAGCCGAAAGAAAGCCAGCAGGTTCGTTAGGATGTGTGCCTCCGGTAATTAAGATATTTCCACCTTTTACAGCTCCCTCGAAAACATAAACCTCTGTATCTCCAGGTGTTCCTGCCAAGCCTGAAAAATAATCGCTCAGTTGATTCATCCGCGTGAGCCCGGGACCCGGATATATGGCCTCTTTGGCCGACATGTTGAACTTCAGACCTGACAGGAGTGCTACCAGGAAACCAATCAAGACCAGACAGAGGGAGATATAAATATCAGTGTTTTTTCTCAGGTTGACCATCAGCTTATTTCACCATCAATAATCTTAGAATGAAAAGAACCAGGACAACCACCGCGCCGAGCCTATCCCAGATCCTCTCCCGTTTGAACAGGTATATAAATATGTGAATTAAGAAATAGAACACTATCAAACGATAAATTATGGTTATCATCAGTTCTTATCCGTCATAATATCCTTTCAAGAAAAGAAGTGGCCAAGAGAACAACCATACCCATGGCCAGAACGAAAAAAGCCGGCACCAGACAGTATTTCAGAATGCGGATGAAGTTTTCTTCTTCAACCACCTTTCCGGCAAAACGACCAGCCAGGGCTGCTGGCGGAATAAGGTCACCCAGACCGATGACGGCTGACAAAGCCGTTGAAGTGAAGATGGCATTCTTGCTGATCAAGGCCAGGATAAGTGGAACCCCAAGGATTGAGCTGGCCCCGAATGCTGAAATTCCTCCGAATAAAGGCAGAACCATGACCATGGAAGCATAGAGAAGCCCCCTGGGCAAAGACAGAAAAAGCATGACAATCCAGCCCCGGGCACCGGTCAGGGTCATTATTTGAATAAACATACCCACCCCAGCCAGAATGGTGACTATTGGCATGGCTTCAGCCACAGCTCTAACGGTCGTTTTCCAAAAATTAAAAGGACGACCGCAGACCATACCGAGTAAACTCCCGGAGAGGAAAATTCCTGGCAGGCCGATATCGGGCATAACCTTCACCAGAGCTCTTTGTCCCAGCATCAAACCAAGGACCAGAATCAGCGGCAGGTAGAGACGAAGCCTGTATTTGGAATGCAAAGAGGCGGGCAGCAGGGATTTCATCTCTTCCAAATCTACGGTTCTGATATCTTTCAGCCCTATCCAGAGAGGGATGATGACTGCAAGCGGGACGACAATTAAGAGGAGCGGGATCGTAATCCCTACATAAGGCATGTCCACTCCTCCACCCATGATCATAACCAAAATGTTAACAGGAGGAGCGAGCATGCCCAGAACCGCAGCCATGGCAATGAGTGCTCCCGTCTTCAAGCGGGGCAGGCCCAGCTTGGTCAATACCGGAGCAACCAGTGGCCCAGAAGTCATAACACTCGCAGTGGAAGAACCGGTAATCATACCCGGGAACATGACGAGCAGGGTCGAAGCCAGAAGCAAGAGTGATTTTTGCCTGTAAAAAGTCTTAATCATCATTGCTGTCAGAGTATCCAGGACACCCGAGGCCTGAAGTACCTTCATAAGAAGTATGGCTGTGAATATGATCAAAATGATATCAAAAAAGCCGAAGGCCCCTTCAATCAAATGACGCCAGGTAACACCTGCTCCTCCAGCCAGAGACCCGGCCACTGCCGCCAGCATAAGGCATAACCCAACAGGCAACTTCAGGACAGCAGCCGCCAGGATAAAAACGGCTACCATGAGAAAAAAGATCGCAAAATCAGGCAAGTCCCTACCTTATTTGCTGAAAATATTCTTCAGGACTTCAACCACCTCGACTGTCCGGTCAACAGCTATCAGTGGAATTTTATATTGCTGGCAAATCTTGGTAAACAAGCCGTCATTATCTGCTGACCTCAGGATCACAGCCAGCCTCGCTAAAGGCAGATATTCGGAGACCAGAGCATCAGTCAGCTCCCCCCGACGCTGATCACCGCCCAGATGGAGGAACAGAACCCGCATTTCTTTCTTGGCCGCTTCTTCCAACAGTCCTTTAACTCTTGCTTTTTCTTTATTCACATCCACGCCGGCAGCTCCCAATCCCTTCAAACTGGCCCCGACGACTAAACCGAGAGTTTTTATCTCTTTCAGGTCATCAGCATTAGCCAGAGGCGAAAGTTTATATTGCAAACCAGCTCTCTTGGCAAGAATTGCTGCTAACTGAATCTCCGGGCTCTGGCCGGCTGAGGTCAGAAGCACAGGCTGACTGAAAATATTTTCTGCCTGATCAATCATCGTCCTGGACGCAGAGAAAATACCGTCGGCGCCCGGATGATTAAACCCTGATGAAAACATTGCCAGGGCCATTAAAGAAAAAAATAAAGAGTGAATTAAAATTTTCTTCATCCGTTTCTCCTCGAAAATTGTCTTCCTCTTTGTTCCGGGAAATTGCTTTGAAGAAGGCTCCTGACAGGAGGAAGCCTTGAGCAGAAGGTCATCTTTCCTATGATATTATTTCCATTCGTTAAGTCAAGCGAATTGACCTGTCCCTATCAGGCTTTTTAGGCTTTGCAAATCGTTTCAAAAATATTTAAACTGGGCATATAAGATAGAAGAAATGTATGATGGGCTGGGAATACATCTTTGGATGAAGGGAATCGTTCATCTTGCTCATTTGAGATAATGTCTTTGATTGAGCACCGGGTTGGTAAACAAAAGGACTTAAGATGAAAGGTAGTTTTGAATGAAAAAAACGGCCGCCATTACCACAGCTGTTCTTTTGGTCTTAGGGGCTCTCGTCCCGAAGGATTTGGCCGGACAGAGTATGGATAAACGAAGCCTGGCTCTGGTTTTAAGCGCGGGCCCGGGTTTCTTCAACGGGGGCGACCTGAGTCAAGTCCGTAGAGACTGGAACAGGTTTTTCACGGCTAACGCTGATGATCCCGAGGCTGGATTTGATTGGTCTCAACTTAATAGCGGACTCGAGTTCGGGGCTGAAGTTATCTATTATATTTCTGACAGGATTGCTCTCAGCCTTGGCTTTGAATACTTGAAAAAGGCGATAGCGGGTCAAGTTGATTTAACGACTTCCTATACAGAACAGGGCACGGTTGATTCTTATCTCTATAAATATAACAACAAATCCATATTAGCCTTCTCCCCGATCAATAAAATAAGCACCATGCCGCTCACTTTAAACGCCTATTACTTTTTGCCAGTTATGCCGCATTTTAAGAGCTTTCTCAAAGTAGGTTTAGCCTTTTATGTTAGTCGTCTCCAGTCGGCCTACTGTCATGATCTTGAAGAAACAGAAGAATTGGAGTTATACGATCCGGATGACGGGTCTCTGCTTGATATTTACTCAACCGGAGAAAAATACACTAATCGCTATTATGATAGTCTGAAAAGTAAGAGCCTCGGATTCTTGGGAGGCCTTGGCTTTGAAATTGACCTCTCTCCAAGCCTGGGCCTTATGATAGAGGCAATCTACAGAAAAGCTGACCTCAAGAATTGGAAAGGCTCAGCCTCGGAATACCTTACTTATATCGAAACATATGGTTCTAAATCAGAAGGCTATACCCAGAATACAGAAAACGAAAATAATTCTTATAGCGGCCAGCTCATGTACATTACTTATTCTGATGGAACCTCTATCATCGGTCTTGCTGGTCCCGACCAGATGAACGTAAGGCCTGCGGCAATCAGGTTTTCAGGTCCGCTTCTCAGATTCAGTTTCAAGATCAGGTTTTAAGCCTGAAAAGAAACTATATTGTGAAGGATAAATTTTTTTATCCGCTGCACTTCATATTTGTCTTGGATGGACAGAAAAAACTCAAACCTCTCCTGACCAGAGCTTCAACCATAATTTTCTTGATTAAGCCAGGTGATATAATTATTCTATATAAAGCAAACAATAATAGGATTCAAATTGGAGAACGAGATGAGTCGAAGAACCATAAAGATTTTGCTGTTTATGCTTTTGTTCACTTTTCCCTGGCTCGCATTTGCCGAGCCCTCTTCAGACGAAGAGCAAATCAATTTGACCGTTTTTTATCCAGCTAAAGGAACTGTTAAGGACATCCTGGCTCTGCGTGAAATAGGCTTTCTCGACATCCCGAATCTTAACGTCATAGGGATTTACCACATCAAGGAAGTGAGCGACTATCAAGAGGCTAAAAAATATGTGGAGGATAACAGGATAGATTGGTTCACTTTTCATCCAATTACGGCTGAAATAAGCGAAAAAAATGTCTTCAAGAAAAACGGCTGCACTGCTGAGTTTGCGCAAATGGTCAAAAATTCAGATGGAATAATCTTTTTTGGCGGTCCGGATATTCCGCCCGCTATTTATGAAGAGAAAACCAAACAATTGACCTTGATTGAAGATCCATATCGTCATTATTTAGAAATTTCAGCGGTCTTTCACCTGCTGGGTGGCTTCAACGGGCAGAATATTCAGCCCCTCTTAGATAACAATCCTGAATTGCCAGTGCTTGGAATCTGCCTGGGTGCTCAGAGTCTGAACGTGGGAACTGGTGGAACTCTTTTTCAGGATGTCTGGTCAGAAGTCTACGGTAAAAATTATGTCGAAGATATAATCAAACTCGGGCCGGACTGCTGGCACAGCAATCCATTTGTAAAACTTTATCCAATTGATCATCTGACCTCCTACAATTTCCACTGGATAAAACTGCTTAACGACGGCTTCTTCGTCAAGATTCTGGGTTTTTCTAAAAAAGATCGCCCGAGAATACTGAGTGCTCATCATCAGGCAGTTAAGAAGTTAGGAAAAGGTTTCAAGGTGGTAGCTACCTCACCAGATGGAAAAGTCATTGAAGCTATTCACCACACCAGGTTCATCAATGTCCTGGGAATTCAGTTCCATCCAGAAAGCTACCGGCTCTGGGATGAAAATCTCAGGACCAGACAAAATCCTGAAGACACTCCGTTCAGCTACTGGGAAATATTAAAAAATAATCCGCCGAGTCTCGAGTTTCACCGTAAAATCTGGGAATGGTTTGCTGAAGCCATGAAAAAGAATCATAACCGGACAAAAGCTAAATAAACTTGAGATATTTGTCCTGAATTGATATCTTAAATTTACCTGAGTAAGGAGGATTCAAAATGCGCCAGTTTCTGCTGACAATTTTCTTGACCACATCATTCGTTTATATTATCATGAGCGTTTCTTGCTCCAGGTCTTCAACCAGAATTCAGGGCACTTTGTTTAAGGACGACCTTAATTTCCTGAAACAGCACACTGACGTTGTTGTGTTATCAGCCCGTGATGGACAGGCCATGGCTGCGGTTAATCCTGACATCCAGGGCCGGGTTATGACCAGCACTGCGGCCGGACTCAATGGTTTGAGTTTTGGCTGGATAAACCGGGAACTGATCGCTTCCGGTGAAAACAATCCCCACATCAATGCCTTCGGCGGAGAAGACCGCTTCTGGCTCGGACCCGAAGGTGGCCAGTTTTCTCTGTTTTTTAAAAACGGCTCGCCGTTCGACCTGGACCACTGGTTCACCCCACCACCGCTCAACGAAGGCTCTTTCGACCTTGTCTCCCGGGATGATACTCAGGTTGTTCTGAAAAAGGAAATGAGCCCCGTCAACTATTCCAGCTTTGAGTTCAAGATAAAAGCCGAGCGGGCCATCCGGCTTCTTGAACCGGCACAGGTTGAGGCCCTTGGTGTTCCCTTAACTGGCAAAATCAACTGGGTGGCTTTCCAGTCTGACAACCTTATCACCAACACGGGTGAACTACCCTGGAAAAAAGAAACTGGCCTGGTTTCGGTCTGGATTCTTGGAATGTTCAACCCTTCCCCTACGACCACGGTGGTGATTCCCTATAAAGCAGGCCCTGAAGAAGAGCTTGGCCCGGTTGTAAACGATGCTTATTTCGGTAAAGTGCCGGCTGACCGTATGCTAATAACTGATAGAGTCATCTATTTCAAGGGAGACGGTCAGCACAGGAGCAAGATTGGCATTTCGCCGAAGCGAGCCCTCCCCTTTCTCGGGAGCTACGATTCCAGCAGCAAGACCCTGACCATCGTTCATCTGACAATTCCTGAAGCTCCCGGCGATTATGTCAACTCCATGTGGGAAATTCAGAAAGACCCTTATTCAGGCGATGCGGTCAACAGCTATAATGACGGGCCGGCTGCTCCGGGAGCCAAGCCACTCGGACCATTCTACGAGCTGGAATCATCCTCTCCAGCCGCAGCTCTTAATCCCGGCGAGTCTTTAAGGCATGTTCACACGACCGTCCATCTTCAGGCAGAAGAAAAATATCTTGACCCTGTTGCCAGAAAGATAATTGGTGTCAGCATTGAAGAAATAAAAAAAGCGTTTGAAAATAAATCTAAAACAGATATTAATTATTAGTAAAGACAGAATAACCTGAGCTGCTGCCCAGAATCCCTGGCCAGACAGAATTAAATGACCCGAGAAAACAGCTTATAAGAAGTTAAGGAGGCAAATCAGAAAGCCTGCGTTAACATTCATTTTGAACTCTAAATCTCAGGTGAGAATTGAAAACATAAGCTGATTCGATAAATAGAATGGTAGATGATGATTAAAAAAGTCTTAATTCTTTTTAGCCTTTCTTTAATCCGCCTCTACGTTAACCACTTTAGCGGTCTTTAATCAACCCGTTCAGCTTGCGCTAAAATTCAGTTTCAGCATTCCCGTAAAAAGCTGACATCTGGAGACTGAAAGGAGTTTTGGATGAAAACAATAATTCTTGGAGCCGGTCTTGTGGGAAAAGCTATGGCTCTGGACCTGTCCTCAGACCCGGAGTTTACACTGACTGTTATTGATATAAAAAAGGAGCCGCTCGAACAACTGGCCGCGGGCATGATTTCAGTCGAGCAGAAAGACCTTTCCCGGCCAGAACAAGTAAAGAAGGTAGTTAAGAATTGTGACCTGGTGATCGATGCTCTGCCTGGTTTTATGGGCTACGAGACTCTTAAGGCCTGTCTGGAGGCTGGTAAAAAGGTAATTGATATCGCCTTTTTCCCTGGAGACCCGTTTGAGCTCGATTCTCTGGCCAGGAAGAAAAATGTAGCCGCTGTGGTCGACTGCGGGGTGGCTCCTGGCTTGAGCCACATGCTGACCGCCCGCGGTTTAAGCCGGCTGGATAAAGGCCATTCACTTGCTATCTACGTCGGCGGTCTTCCCTCAGTCAGACAATGTCCATTTGAGTATAAAACTGTTTTCTCACCCCATGATGTGATTGAAGAATATCTCAGACCAGCCCGGCTGAAAGAGCACGGACGACTTTTGGTAAAACCTGCTCTTTCTGACCCGGAATTGATTGAATTCGAAAAGGTAGGCACTCTTGAAGCCTTCAACACTGACGGATTGCGCACTCTGCTCAGAACGCTTGACCTTCCTGATATGAAAGAAAAAACACTCCGCTATCCCGGACATCGAGAAAAAATGGTCATGCTCAGAGAGGCGGGTTTTTTTGAAACCGAACCATTGGATATTTCTGGACAGAGGATCCGCCCGATCGACTTTACAGCCAGAGTTTTATTTTCCAGGCTGATGCTTAAACCAGGGGAAGAAGACCTGACCGTGATGCGCATCATAATCAGAGGAGAAAAAAACAGCAGAAGTAAAACGATAATTTTTGACCTCTTTGACCGTTTTGACCCTGAAACCGGGATCCACAGCATGGCCAGAACTACAGGCTATACCGCTACCATGGTTGCCAGAGCGATGGCAAAAGGACTGATAAAAAAAACAGGTATCGTTGCCCCGGAATTTCTCGGCTCTCAGCCAGAATGCATGCAGTTTATTCTGGATGGTCTGAAAAATAAGGGGATAAATATCAAAGAAAGCAAATGTGAAACATAATCATTAACAGCAGCTTTCAAATAACTAAAGTTCACATGGCTAAAGAGTGAGCCTGGCTCTTAAGTTCGAATCAGACAGAAAGGGCGCGGATTACTGCAGAAATTATTTCTTAATCTTTCTGGTATCGACCCAGTTTTCAAGAAACCTAGTTTCTCCAGTTGCCGGTTGCCCCTGTTCACTCAACAGCGATTCGATGACGGCTTTTAGATGAGCATAGGGCAGGGTGCCGATGATCATCCGGTTGTTGATGATCATAGTCGGCGTTGACCTAATACCATAAGGAAAACGGTCTGAAGTCCTCTCATATTCCCTGCCTGTCTCGACGATTTTTTGCACCAGCTCTCTGGTTTTTTCATCAGTCAGAGCTTGCTCCACTCCATATTTTCTGGCCAGCTGCAACCTCCAATCTGGATTTTTCGCTTTTTCAAAATTCCTGAAGATTTCATCATGAATCTGAAGGAACTTGGATGGGTCATAGGCAGAAATATAAGCCAGGTCACAGGCTCCAGGGTGCTTGTCCTTATCAACCACATCATTGCATTTAGCTTCCAGCGGGAAAAACTGAAAGGCAATGTTAATCTTACCGGCATATTCTTTCTTTATTTGCTCCAGCTGCTTGAACAGGAAAAGACAATCAGGGCAGAGAAAATCAGCATATTCAATGATTCTTATTGGTGCCTCATCAAAACCCTCTGTGGCTTTAGCCGTCCAGTAAGGAGAGATCAGGCTCGGATTCCTGACCGGCTGAAGCGTGTAGAATTCTTTGACGATTTTCGTGGCCACACCTCCCAGTTGAGCGTCTTTTTTGGCGTTATAAAAAAGATGAAAGCCATAAGCTCCCATTATCGTCAGAACACCGATAGCTACCAGCGGTTTGAGAGAACCAATGGCGAAATCATCTATGAATCCGGCAAGCCCCCGACTTCTCCTCTTAAGCCCGAACCTCCAGAAAAGATAGAAACTTAAAAGCGAAAAAACATAATAACCTGAACACAGGAGACACAGACTTTTAAGCCATAAAACAGAATACAGGAAAAGAGTCATCACGCCGATAGCATTCGGAAGAGAGAGCAATTTGTTCACCCGCTCAAACCGGGCTGAGGGCAAGACCGCTCCCAGCATCACCAGAATACCCAGAACCAGACCCCAGTAGCCAAGAGGAACACCCCGGAAATGAGCGATGGAAGAATAGGCTGAGCTGTCGCAATTAAAAAATCTGCTCACATCACAGAATGAACCCGTGAAAATGGTTTCAGGGAAATTAGCTCTGAAAAAATGGTCAACCGTCAGGAATGATGCTACTGCCATCCCCAGACCGCTGACAAAGCTCCAGAAGCGGAGCCAGCCGCTTGTTAGGCTTAAACTCCTGTCCATTTTGTACCTCAAAATTCTTTTTATTAAACTATTTTTAAAAGGCTGAGTCAACGCCTGATGAACGGCAACAAAAATCTTAAGAAGATAATCTTAATCATCACACATACCTATTATTATGAGACGGCAAAAAAAGCTCAGTCTTTATGTCTGCCGGAAAAGATTTCTTCAGCCTCCTGAGTGTACCGACCATCAGGACCAAAAAGGATGAGCGGGGGAACAACTTGAGTGGTTTCAGCTGAAAAAGAGCACTCGGCCAAAAAGAAATTTGGCTGTTCGTTTTCCCTGGGATAGACCAACCTGCTTGTTTTTAGCTTCAGACCCAGATTTCCCAGCGAGCTTTCAAATTCCTGCCTGCGGATCGCCGGAAAAATAAAATAGACGCTACCCGACTCCTTTAAAAAATTCTTAGCGCAGCTCAGAATTTCTTCCAGGCTGCACAGAAGTTCATGTTTGGCAATGTTCCTCTCTTCTGAAGGGCTTAAAAAGCCGCTGTTTTTCTTGATATAGGGTGGGTTTGAAAAGACGACGTCGAATTTATGATGAGGATGGTAATGTTTAAAATCTTTCTGGACAATAGTCAAGCGTCCCTCAAGATTGTTCAAGATCACGTTTCTTCGAGCTAACCCAGCCAGACCGGGCTGAACTTCCAGAGCTACAATGCGCCGGAATGGCCTGACGCTCAGAAGCAGAGAGATTATCCCGCAACCAGTTCCCAGCTCCAGGATTTCATCGCCTTCCTTCGTCTGAATAAAATCTGCCAGAAGCGGAGCATCTACAGAAAAACGGAATCCGTTTTTTCTCTGAAGGACAAGAATCCTGCCTCGATAAAAGGTGTCCAGGCTCTCATCAGGTCTTATTTCTGGTTTAACCTCAATCATCATTGTCCATCCCCGTTAAGACTAATATTTTGTCGTTTTCTACCTGAATTATTCCCCCCTTGACCATGATTCTTTCCTCTCTGTTGATCACAGTTCTATAAATAATCTCGCCCGTTCCCAGGCAGGCATTGAGAGGCCGGTGTCCAGGCCAGATACCAAGATAACCATCCAGTCCCGGCACCTGCACTTCGGTTACCTCAGCGTCAACCAGCAGTTTTTCTGAAGAAATTACTCTAAGATGTAAAGCAGCCGGCAGGTCGCCGCTCATAGTTTTTTTAACTCCTCAGCTCTCTGGACGACCTCATCTATGGTCCCGACCATATAAAAGGCTTGCTCCGGCTTATCATCATGCAAGCCCTCGCATATCTCTTTAAAACCACGAACTGTTTCTTCCACCGGAACATATTTTCCCGCGCGGCCAGTGAATTGCTCAGCTACATGAAAGGGTTGAGACAGAAAACGCTGCATCTTTCTGGCCCTGGCCACAATGAGTTTGTCTTCTTCAGAAAGTTCTTCTATTCCAAGGATGGCAATGATGTCCTGAAGTTCCTTGTAGCGCTGTAGAATCTCTTTGACTCTCCTGGCCACCTGATAATGCTCTTCACCAACAATTCGCGCATCAAGAATCCGTGAATACGAAGCCAGGGGGTCAACTGCCGGATAAATTCCCATTTCGGTCAGCGCCCGGGAAAGGTTGGTCGTGGCATCGAGATGGGAAAAAGTTGTCGCCGGCGCCGGATCAGTGAAATCGTCAGCCGGAACATAGATGGCCTGGACCGAAGTTATCGAACCTTTCCTGGTCGAAGTAATTCTTTCTTCAAGCTCGCCCAGCTCCGTGGCCAAGTTCGGCTGATAGCCAACAGCAGAAGGCATGCGTCCCAGAAGAGCCGAGACCTCTGAACCGGCCTGAACAAAACGAAAGATGTTATCGATGAAAAGAAGAATATCTTGACCCATTTCATCTCTGAAATACTCAGCTACTGAAAGCGCCGTCAGGCCGACCCTCAGTCTGGCCCCGGGCGGCTCAGTCATCTGACCGTAAATCAAAGCTGTCTTATTTAAGACACCTGACTCTTTCATTTCCAGCCAGAGGTCATTACCCTCTCTGGTTCTCTCGCCCACTCCAGCAAAAACGGAATATCCACCATGCTTCTTAGCTACGTTGTGAATCAGCTCCATGATGATCACGGTTTTGCCGACACCGGCGCCGCCGAACAGGCCGATTTTCCCTCCTTTGAGGAATGGCTGGATAAGGTCAATCACCTTGATACCAGTTTCAAACATTTCCATTTTGGTGCTCTGTTCGTCAAGCGGCGGCGGTTGCCTGTGGATAGGATATTTCGCAGAGGCCTGAATCGGACCCAGATGGTCAACCGGTTCGCCGATGACATTCATCAGCCGGCCCAGGGTTGCCTCACCAACCGGGACTTCTATCGGAATGCCAAGGCTGACAGCTTTCATTCCCCTGGACAGGCCATCGGTCGGGTGCATCGAAACGCAGCGGACTTTGAAATCTCCGATATGCTGTTCTACTTCAACCACAATATCCACCGGAACCCGGACATTAAAACCTTCACTCGTGATCCGGACCGCCGTGTAAATCTCTGGAAGTTCTTCTTCAGGAAAGGCCACGTCAACCACCGGACCTATGACCTGAACGACCTTGCCAATTTTCTGTTTGCGGGGAGATTTTGTTCTATCGTCAGCTATTTTGACCATTGATTCACTCTCCTTGCTGGCGCATCGCTTCTACGGCCGTCTGAATCTCGAGAAGTTCCTTGGTGATCGAGGCCTGCCTTAGCTTGTTCATCAGAAGCACCAAATCAGAAATGAGTTCTTCAGCGTTTTTGGTAGCATTCTCCATGGCCATCATTCGGGAGGCCTGTTCTGCTGCCTGAGATTCCAGCAGGAAATGCTGGACCTGACTTTTGAGGTAAAATTTAAGAAGATAATCGATAATTCTTTGGGCTTCAGGCTCCCAATCAGGCTCGAGATAGCCGACTCCAGATTGGTCTGAAACCCCGATAATTGGCAGAAATCTGGTCAGAGTTATCCTGGGAGCGATGATTGAACGAAACTCATTGTAGATAACATAGACCGCATCGATCTTCTGAAAGACGAAAAGATAATCAAGATGACGACCAAGTTCATGGCTTATTTCTTTGACTTTTTTCTCCACCCGGTCAAGAAAAGATTTTTCCAGCCGATAGGAAGTTCGCTTGAAAAAGTTAACAGCCTTTTTCCCAACAGGAATAACCAGAATCTCGGAAGATTCCTTTTTTTCTTGCAGAAATCTTGAAGCCATCTCAAGCAGGTTGGAGTTGAAAGAACCGCACAAACCTTTATCAGAAGTTATCACTATGGTCAGAATTTTCTTTTCCTGCCGGACCTGAAGATAAGGGTGCTCCGGCAAATCAAGCTTTCGGCTCAGGGAAACAGCCAGCTCCGGGAAAGTGTGCCAGAAAGGCCCCCTTTCGACCACTGAGCGGTGCGCTTTCTTGAACCTGGCCGTGGCCACGGTCTTCATGGCCTGGGTGATCTGCTGGCTGTTTCGGACACTCCTGATGCGGCGTCTTAAATCAATCAGCGTGGGCAAGCTTTAATTCCTCCCTGAAAACCTGGTTGAATTCCTGAAGCGCTTGACTTATCTCCTGGTCAAGCTCCATATCAATCTGCTTTTTTCTGGCAATTGCCTGAAGCAGACGGGAATACTTGCTGTCAAAATACTGATAGAGCCTCTTTTCATATTTTTTGATGACTTCTACCGGGAATTCATCCAGAATCCCGCGGTTACCAGCATAGATTATCAGAATCTGCTTCTCTACCGGGATAGGAGCATAGGGCTCCTGTTTCAGCACTTCAGTTAATCTGAGCCCTCGATCAAGCTGGGCCTGGCTGGCTTTATCAAGCTCAGTGCCAAATTGAGCAAAGGTCAGGAGTTCTCGATACTGGGCCAGGTCCAGCCTCAACTTACCGGTCACCTGTTTCATGGCCTTGATCTGGGCACTGCCGCCAACACGCGAAACAGAGATTCCGACATTTATTGCCGGCCTGATGCCAGAATTGAACAATTCTGGCTCAAGATAAATCTGACCATCAGTAATAGAGATGACATTGGTCGGAATATAACCTGAGACATCTCCAGCCTGGGTCTCTATGATGGGAAGAGCCGTAAGCGAGCCTCCACCAAGCTCGTCGTTGAGCTTAGCTGCTCTTTCCAGAAGGCGCGAATGCAGATAGAAAACATCTCCGGGATAGGCTTCTCTTCCAGGCGGTCTTCTTAGTAGCAGCGAAATCTCCCGGTAGGCTGCCGCATGTTTGGAAAGGTCATCGTAAATAACCAGAGCATGCTGGCCATTATCCCGAAAATATTCACCCATGGCGCACCCGGCATAAGGAGCGAGATATTGAAGAGCTGATGGGTCTGAAGCTGAGGCGGCCACCACGATGGAATAGGCCATGGCGCCGTGGTCTACCAGACTCTTGATGATCTGAGCTATGGTTGATTTCTTCTGTCCAATGGCGACATAAACGCAGATGACTCCTGAGTTTTTCTGATTAAGGATCGTATCAACGACAATGGCCGTTTTCCCGGTTTGACGGTCTCCTATGATTAATTCTCTCTGCCCGCGACCGATGGGAATCATGGCATCAATGGCTTTAATACCTGTCTGCAGCGGTTCACGCACTGGCAGCCTTTCTACAACTCCAGGAGCCAGCCTTTCTACGAACATGTATTTATCTGTTTTGACCGGCCCCTGATCATCAAGAGGATTGCCGAGGGGATCTATCACCCTGCCTATAAGGACAGGACCAGCAGGCACTCGCAGGATTTCTTTTGTTCGCTTGACCACATCCCCTTCTTTGACCAGATTGGTCTCTCCAAGGAGCATCACGCCAACCGAATCCTCTTCCAGGTTCAGAGCCACGCCGGAGACGTTTCTCGGGAAACTCAGCAGCTCATTGTACATAACATTTTCCAGGCCGTAGACCCTGGCAATGCCGTCGCCTACAGAAATAACCGTTCCGGTCTCTTTGATATCAACGCCACCCCCAAATTCCTTGATCTGCTGCTCTATTATCCGTGTAATTTCGTCGGCTTTAATCTGCATTTCAGGACCCCTGAACAACGATTTCCTTCAGTCTCAAGAGACTTCCCTTAATAGAAACATCATAATAAACATTGCCTTTTCTAAGCAGAAGACCACCTATTATTTCTGGATTCAAGCTGAAGAGCAGTCTTACGGGCTTTTTCTCCAGTTTCTCCAGGGTCTCTTTCAGCCTGATTTTTTCTTTTTCGGTCAGCTCCACAGCTGAGCTGATTTCAAACGTCTCAATTCCTTGTTCCTCAGCCCAAATACCAGGCAAAATGGCCACAAGTTCCGGGATCGCTCCTAACCGTTCGTGTTCGGTCAGCAGCGTCAACAAGCTTTTGACTTTAGGATTAAAATCTGACTTCTTCAAAAGTTCGGCCATGATTTTCATCTTCTGACTGGTAAAGATACAAGGCGAGGTAAGGGCAAAATTGATCTTTTCCTTGGAAGCCATGAGTTCAGCCAGGGACTGCAGTTGCTTCAGGCAGATTTTAAACTCCTGTTCGGTCTCGATGGCTCTGGCCAGGCTGCGGGCATATTTTTTAATTATCAACTGCTGTCTCATGGACGGTCCTCAAACTGTCAATTGATTTATCGATAAGCTTCCTGTGCAGCGCAGGGCTGAGTTTTTGTCTTATCCTATGCTCTGCCTTAGAAACACTCTGGTTGACAGCATAGGCTTTTAATTCTATGATACTGGCTGCCTTCAGAGAATCTATCTCCTCTCTGGCCAATTTCCGCAAACGTTCAGCCTCTTGTCGGGCTTCAAGACTTATCTTTTCTTTTTCTTTTAACGCCTGTTCTTTTACTTCTTCCTTGATTTTCACTATCTCTTCTTCCAGCTGAGCGACACGTTCTCTGGTCTTTTCCAACCTCTCGATGGAGTCGGCTTTAAGCTTTTCAGATGTCTGAATAAGCTCTGCCACTTCATCAGATTTGCGCTGAAGATATTCTTTAATTGGTTTGCGCAGAACATAAGCCAGGCCGCCAAAAAGCACTATAAAATTCAACAGCTGACCCACAAAGGTAGATAGACCTGAATGACTGCTGCTCCCCTCAGCCAGAGCTATGCTGTTGATTGAAAATACACACGCAGCAAGAATAATAGCTCGAACGACTGAAGGAAAATTCCTCAATGGAGAATTTTCTCCTCTAATTTTTTCGCTAAATCTTCGACCTTCAAGTCTAATTCACCCTTAAGTTTTTCTACCTGATCCTGGAGCGCTTTTCTGGCTTCTTCCACCTGACCACGGCATTCAGTCTGAATTTCATCAATCAGTTCAGTCTTCTCTTTTAAGGCTCCGGAAACAATTTTCTCCCTGATTAGCTCAGACTCCTGCCTGGCTTGCTTCAGGCTGTTCTCGATCCGGCTGAGATGGTCTTCATATTCTTTTACTGCCTGGTCATGAGCCCGTTCATTTTGCTCAATAATCTTTTTCCTCTTCTCTCTTATTTTCAGATAAGGCTTGAAAAAAAACCTGGTCAAAATTAGCACGAGAATCCAGAGAGAAACGAAGACAAAAACAAATGTCAGGTCGATTTGCAGCAAGGTTTAACCTCAGACAACAGAATAAAAATTTAGCATTTTAATGGCTTAAAAGCAACCTTAGATGCGTTTTTTCGCCTTATCAGGCCAGCTTGTCAGGCTCGTGCCAGAAGAAACTTCCTGACTTCTCCAACTAAAAAAAGCGAACCCGCAACGAGAATCGGATTATGGCCCTCAGAAAGGGACAGGGCCAACTTCATAGCCGAATCCACGCATTCTTCCAGAAAGTATTTCTCCCTGTACCTTTTTATTTTTGAAGCAATTTCTTCTGGCCTGGCTGCTCTTTCTAAGGAAGGCCTGGTCAGTACAATCCGGCTGGCCAGGGGAAAAAGCCAGCGGCCTATTTTCCCCACCTCTTTATCCTTCATCACCGCAAAGACCAGAATCAGCGGTTGGTTGATTCGCCTTTTAAGATAATCGCTGACCGCCTTGGCTCCTGCTTCATTGTGACAGCCATCAAGAATGATAAGCGGGTCAGTGCGGAAGACTTCAAGCCGTCCCGGCCAGATAGTGTTGCCTACCGCCCTGATTATCTTTGACTTCGATAGTTTCCAGCCCTTTTGCCTGAAAGCTTCAACTGCCGTTATAGCCACAGCAGCATTCTCTCCCTGATGGAAGCCTGGAAGAGAAGGCCGATATTCATATATATCGCCTCTAAATTGAAAACTAAAGACCTCGCCACCCAGCCTGTTTTTGGATGAAAACCTGTTTCCTCGACCGAAGACTTCTATAAGCGGAGCATTAAGCTCAAGGCATTTTTCCTTTATAACCTGAAGAGCCACCTTTTCCTTTACCCCGCAGACACAGGGAGTATTTTCTTTAATAATACCTGCCTTCTCGAAAGCTATCCTGTCCAGGGTCTGTCCGAGGTATTGCTGATGGTCAAACGAAACAGTGGTAATCACTGAAACCTCTGGTCTGACCACGTTAGTGGCGTCAAAACGTCCTCCCATACCCACTTCCAGCACTGCCAAGTCCACTTTTTTTTCTCTAAAATAGAGAAAGGCGGCTATAGTTAAAATCTCAAAGAAAGTCAGAGAGCCAGCCACGAGACCGGCTTTTTTCAATTTTTTTTCTTTCTTTTCAATCTCCCTCAGTAAGCAGCGAAAATCTCTTTCTGGAATCATCCGGCCATTCACTCTTATCCTTTCTCTGACCTCCACCAGATGAGGCGAGGTATAAAGACCTGTGCTGAAGCCATGATGCCTGAAAATCTGATCCAGCATGGCACAGACTGAACCTTTGCCGTTAGTGCCAGCTACATGAACTGAGGAGAAGCTCTCTTGAGGCAGGCCAAAAGACTCAAGAACGGCCCTGATATTTTCCAGACCGAGCCTGATGCCAAAAACCTGAGCATGATCCAGATATCTTCGACAGGAAGAAAAGCTCATCGAGGCTTGTTCAGAAACAGGCGAAGGGCTCTGATCAGATAGTTTCGTAAATTTTTCCTCTCGACCACATCATCGAGCATGCCATGGGCCAGCAGAAACTCAGCTCGTTGAAATCCCTTAGGCAGCTTTTCCTTGATGGTCTGTTCGATGACCCTTGGACCGGCAAAACCAATCAGGGCATTTGGTTCGGCAATGTTGATGTCCCCAAGCATGGCAAAACTGGCTGTGGTGCCGCCCGTGGTCGGGTCAGCCAGGACAGAAATATAAGGAAGTTTAGCCTCACCGAGGCGAGCCAAAGCAGCCGCACTTTTAATCATCTGCATCAACGACATCATGCCCTCTTGCATTCGGGCTCCGCCAGAGCAAGAGACAATAATCAATGGAACTTTCTCTTTTATGGCCCGTTCGCAGGCCCGGGCCACTTTTTCTCCAACGACCGAGGCCATGCTACCGCCCATAAAGCCGAACTCCATGGCCATGATAATCACTGGGATTCCGTCCATCGTGCCCTTAGCAGTGACAATAGCCTCTGGCAATCCAGTCTTTTTTTGACTTTCTTCCAGGCGACGTGAATATTTTTGCTGGTCTTCAAAGCCGAGAAAATCGACGGGATAGATGTTCTGATCCAGGAGTTCATACTTGCCATCGTCAAAAAGCTGGCGAAGCCGGTCTAAAGACCCCAGACGGAAATGATAATTACAGAGTGGACAGACCAGAAGGTTGTCTATGATATCCTGTTTATAAAGTATCTTCTGGCAATTATTACAGCGAGTCCATAAGACCTCTGTCATTATAGCCTTCCTCCTTGATCTCTCAGGGAACTCATTGATTGAGTTTATTTTTCCTTGCTGCTCAAGAGAGCGATCACAGTATCTATATCGGGAAGCACATCGTCGATATCCTCTTCAGCACTCAGCAACCGATTGACCGTATCCAGAAGATTCTGAGGGTCAACAGGCTTTTCCAGATATTCCGCGGCTCCCAGGTTTGTGATGGCTTCATGCTTGTACTGTGGACCCTTATAAAGTCCGGTGATGATGATTACCGGCACCGCACCCTTTGATTCCTGAACAATTCTCTTTGTAAGGTCAAAGCCATGGAGTTTGGGCAGGATAGCTTCCAGAATGACCAGGTCCGGCTTCTCTTCCTTGAACAGGTCATAACCTTGGGCTCCGTCAGTTGCTTGAATAACCTGGACCTTGAGGCTCTTAAGAATCCGGATCATGCTTTCCAGGGAGGCATGCTCATAATCTACAACCAGAACCTTCTTTTCGGACATTTTACAAGGGGATTTTAGTTTAACCAGGGAGGAGTTGTCAATAATTTAAGACTTTACAGGGAGGGCTCTTTTAGAATATAAATCTCTCTGTTGACTTTTTGGCCGACAAAAAGGAGAGCTTTCTCAGATGAAAAAGATACCTTTGCACACCAAAATCTTCATCGGCCTTTTTCTTGGTATAATTGTTGGGCTGATCTTTGGACCAAAAGCCCGGAGCATTGAATTTATCGGTACCATATTCATCAGGTTGATAACCCTGGTAGTTGTTCCTCTGGTCTTTTTTTCCCTGGCGCTGGGCACGGCCAGCCTCGGCGATATCAAAAAACTGGGGCGGGTTGGACTTAAGACCTTCCTCTATTTCATGTTAACCACAGCCATAGCCATCACTATCGGTCTTGCAGCCGCCAATCTGCTCAAGCCGGGCACGGGTCTCAATGAGCAGGTCAAGCAGGAACTGTTTAAAAATTATCAACAGGCAGCTCAAACCAAAATATCTGCTGCTCAAGAAAAGCCTTCCCTTATCTCTGTTCTGGTTAATATCGTCCCCACCAACCCCATCAGAGCTATGGCTGAGGGCGAGATGCTTCAGGTTATTTTTCTGGCCCTGGTGTTTGGTCTGTGCCTTACCCTGATCAAGCCAGAAAAGTCCAAACCATTGATTCACTTCTTTGAAGGGGCCAACGAGACTGTGCTTCAAGTGGTAAACCTGGTGATGAAATTTGCCCCATACGGAGTCCTGGCCTTGCTTGCTTCGATCATCGGTCAGTTTGGGCTGGGAATATTGATGACTCTCCTTAAGTATGCCCTGGTCACCTTTCTGGGGCTACTTTTTCACGCCCTGGTCATAGATGGGCTGCTGGTAAGATTTCTTGGCCGGATGAGGCCCGGGAAGTTTTATAAAGGCACCTCTGACGCCATGTTGATTGCTTTCTCCACTTCTAGCTCCAATGCCACCATTCCTGTAGCTCTCGAATGTCTGGATGAACTCAAGGTTAAGAGAGAGTATTCAAGCTTTGTGGTACCCCTTGGAGCTACTATCAATATGGATGGAACCGCCCTCTACCAGGGAGTGGCTGCGGTCTTCATTGCCCAGATTTATGGGATTCCTCTGTCGCTTGGTGCGCAAGCGACCGTTGTCCTTATGGCTATTTTAGCTTCAATAGGAGCGGCTGGAGTGCCCGGTGCTGGAATGATTATGCTGGCCATGGTTTTAAAGCAAATAGGTATTCCGCTTGAAGGAATAGCTCTTATCCTCGGGGTTGATCGCTTGCTTGATATGTGCCGGACAACGGTCAACATGATCGGTAATATGGCGGCCTCTGTCTTTATCCACAGCTCAGAAGAAAAAAGAACAGCATAAAATTACTTTTCCGGCAGTTTGTAATTCATCTGATATATCTTAGAATAGAATTAAGCTAAGGAAATAACCTATTAATGGCCAAAAAGACAAGAAGACAGCTGCTCGGACAGCATTTTTTGCACGAAAAGAAGATACTGGAGAGAATTGTCCGCGTTATCGAACCCGCGCAAGATGACCTGATTATAGAAATTGGACCTGGCAAAGGAGCGCTGACTTTCAGGCTCGCTTCTTCAGCTTCCCGGCTGCTGGCCGTGGAAAAAGATAGGCTCCTGGTCCAGTTCTTAGAAAAAAATAGACCGGAAAACCTCGAGATAATTGCTGGAGACATCCTGCAAATCGAGTTGTCCAGTTTAATCAGGAATTATAAAGGAGCCGCCAGAACAGTCAAACTGGTTGGAAATCTTCCTTATCATATCTCCGGTCAGATTCTCTTTGTTCTCCTCAAGGCTAAAAAGCACATAGACCGGGCCGTTTTTCTTTTTCAAAAAGAAATGGCTGAAAGAATAGTGGCCGGCCCTGGAAGCAAGAAATATGCACCTATTTCTATTCTAATCCAGAATTTTTTTGATTGTCGGATTATGTTCCTGATCAAGGCCGGAGCCTTCACTCCTCCGCCCGAGGTTGATTCTGCCTGCGTTGTCCTTAATAGAAGGCCCTGGCCGCTTTTTTTCGACGAAACAGAGGAAGCCTCGTTTTTTGATTTCATTAAAGCCTGTTTCAACCAGCGGAGAAAAACTCTGCGCCATAATCTGGAGAGTTCAGGCTTCAGAAAAGAAAGTGTAAACCTGGTTTATCAGAAGCCTGGTCTTGATGCCATGGTCCGGGCTGAAGATCTCGAGCCTGGCTTGTTTTTCTCAATCTATAATTTATTAAAAAAAACTGCCAGGCGGAGATGAAAACCTGAAAATCAATGTGATATAATCAAATAAAATGGCGAGAGATAGAAAGCAAAAAAAAGAAAAAAAAGAAAATAAAAAGCACAGTCTCTTCGTTGAGACGATAGCCATTATCTTTATCTTCCTGGCTCTTTTTTCTATCATTAGCGTCTTCACCTATGATTCAGATGATCCTTCCTGGGCCAGCACCCCGTTGCCCGGACACAGGACTCAAAATTTCGGTGGAAGGGTCGGAGCTTACTTTTCTGAAAGTCTTCTGCAGAGTCTGGGATTAATAGCCCTATTCTTGCCATTTGGACTTGGCTATTTAGGTATCAAGACACTTCTGCCTGGCCAGGCCAGGAGACTCAGTTTTCGCTTCTTAGCAGGCTTGCTCTATATTCTGGTGCTCTGTCCCCTCTTAATGTTAATCACCAGAAGGATATTCTGGGGAGGCAAAGAATTTCTGACTGGAGGTCTCCTGGGCGACCTGGTAGTCGGTCCTTTTGTTCGCTATCTCAATCATACTGGCTCCTTCATCGTTCTCATTGCGCTTCTGGCTCTGGTCCTGCTTTTTACCACTCACTGGACTCTTTCTAAGACTGTTCAATTTATCTCAAGACTGTTTCAGTCCACGTTTAAGGGTGTCCGTATCAGGATGACCGAATACAGCCGTGTCAGAAAAAAGGAAAGAATGAAGCAAAAAGTTGAAGAAAAATATGCGCGACTCAAAGACCAGGAAGGCCTGGCCATAAACAGAGAAGAGGCAGAAAAGGCCAGAAAAGAAGCCATTGAAATTGAGTCTGAGGAAGAGAAAAAGAGCAAAATAGTTGAAAGAAAGTTTTTAAAAAAGGGAGAGAAGCCTTCTTTTACCTTCCAGCAATTGGAAGAGGAGGCTGAAGGAGAGCGGTTGTTATTACCTGACCTGAGAAAATCAGGAGAATATCGCTTCCCTCCTTTTGGCCTTCTCGATCCCGGAAAACCGACCGAAAAAATAGACCGGAGTGAGCTTTTTGAAAAAAAGCGTCGGATCGAAGAAAAGCTAAGGGAATTCAAGGTTTCGGGAGAAGTTCGAGAGTATCATCCTGGACCAATTATTACCACTTATGAGTTCTTTCCTGACGCGGGAATAAAAGTCAGTCAGGTCGCTGGTTTAAGTGAAGAGTTATCTCTGGCGCTTGAAGCTGAATCTGTCCGCATTCAGCGGATTCCTGGAAAATCTTCGCTGGGCATCGAAATCCCTAATAACAAAAGAGAAATCATCAAACTTCGAGACATACTTCAATCAGAAAAGTTCCAGAATTCTCCTTCCAAACTGACATTTGCCCTTGGAAAAACTGTCCACGGTGATGTTTACATTACCGACCTTGGCATCATGCCTCATCTCCTGATTGCTGGAGCCACCGGAACGGGTAAGAGCGTTGCCTTGAATGCTCTAATCGCCAGCATCTTATATAAAGCTACTCCAGACGAGGTTAAGCTGATTCTGATAGACCCGAAACGTCTCGAATTTACGCTTTATGACGGTATTCCTCATCTTCTTTCGCCTGTGGTGAACGACCCGAAAAAAGCCGGAATCATTCTCATGGATGCAGTCAAGAAAATGGAAGACAGACTAAGAATGCTGAGCCAGATGAAGGTTAGAAACATCGAACAATATAATCAGCAGGTCAAGAATCTTATCAGTCAGAAAAAGGGCAAGCTGAGCGAAGAAGAGAAACGTAAACTAAAACCGCTGCCTTATATTGTTATCATCATCGACGAGCTGGCCGAACTGATGATGATCAGCGCTCAGGATATAGAATATTGTATCGGCCGCTTATCACAGCTGGCCCGGGCCGTCGGCATCCACCTGGTGATGGCCACCCAGCGTCCTTCGATCGATGTTATTACCGGTACCATCAAGAACAATTTCAACAGCCGAATTGCTTTCAGAGTTCCTTCAAAGATTGACTCCAGAGTAATCATCGACACGGTCGGAGCAGAGAAACTTTTGGGCCTGGGCGACATGCTTTTTATGCCACCCAACTACCCGAGACTCATCCGTCTCCATTGTGCATACGCTTCCATCCCCGAAGTTCAACGTCTGGTTAAATTCATCAAGGAACAAGGCGCACCCGAGTTCGATGAAAGAATTCTGCAGATACTGAAAAGGACCGGAGAATTTGCACTCGAAGAAGACCTCGGGGAAAAAGACGAGCTTTTTGACAGAGCTGTTGAATTGGTTCTGGCCACCGGCCAGGCCTCCGCGTCTTTTCTCCAGCGCAAATTAAAGCTCGGCTACGCCCGGGCTTCCAGAATCATAGACCAGATGGAACAGGAGGGAATCATAGGCCCACCTGATGGAGCCAAACCAAGAGATATCCTGATTGACCCCAGAACCTACTTCAAAGAAAAACAAAAAGTTAAATCCAAAGAGGATAAATCTTGAGCTCTCGCTCAAAAAAAAGAATAAAGAAAGACCTGAAAAATCCGATTCTGAAG
>Ga0172362_10000286_pt1 | contig 39755 bp, 39 predicted proteins | sample LakKivs1_kivu2a2_FD_114534 | JGI IMG/M metagenome (GOLD analysis project Ga0172362, IMG submission 114534) | Sediment microbial communities from Lake Kivu, Rwanda - Sediment s1_kivu2a2 | ecosystem: Environmental > Aquatic > Freshwater > Lake > Sediment | place: Rwanda: Western Province, Lake... | reverse complement strand
TAGCTGACGCAAGTAAAGTTGATGAGGTAGAAGTTCCGTTTCTAAGGTAATAATTATAGGAAGTGCTAGCAGAAAGGCCTGAATCAGTGTAATTTCCTGAACCAGAAGTACCGCTAAAAGTATTTAATAGGGTACTTTCCCTAAAAAGGGAGACATTGGTGCCGTTGGAAAAGCTATAAGAAAGGGTGATTGAGGTACTGGTAGAGCTGGAACAGCCAAGAGTGCCTGAGGGGACTCCTGTACAGTTTACAGCATATAAACACGAACCTGAACCATTGCACATTCCCTGACAGTTATATGATCCTCCTGCGCCATAATTATTATCACCTGTCCCAGAGGAGGCTCGCCAGATTGAGTCACATAAGGTTGAGCCGGTTGTTCCACAACTTAAAGTCAGGCTATAACCAGCTGAGGCATTAACAGTTTGATCGTAAGCGCCTGTATTATCGGTTCTACAAGCACCCGAACCATTGCAGGCCCGGTAATATTTGTGGCCGGTACAGGTTCCGGCCGTGCAGTCAGTAGCCGTGCCACAATATAAAGTAGAAGAGGGAGAACCTTGACTACAACCTGACATTAAGACATAACCATCTGAGGCATTGAAACTATAAGCGTAGGAATCGGTGTGGTCGGTGGCAGCCCGGCAGGCACCCGCGCCATTGCAGGAAATATAATACTTTGTGCCAGAGCAATCTCCATCGTTACAATCTCCATCATAATTACAGTTACTGGTGGCAGAAACTGAAACTACTCCTGAGGTAGTACAAACCTTTCCTGAGGGAACATCTGACCAGGAACTAGGAGTTGATTTATTACAATATTGACATTTACTATTTGGATTACATTGCCCATCACTGTAATAAACTCCTCCAATGTAACACTGAGTAGTGACGCATTGGCAAGAAGGATCACAGGTTCCCCCTGTGCCGCAAGAACCACCTACTGGTACTTCATCACAAGCTGCAGCCGCACCGCAGGCTGACTCACAGTAACCATCGCCAGTTCCAGTACAATTTGCATCTTCCCGTCGGCCACAATTACACTCTAAATAAATATCGTTAGTATCACCGCAGACATTACTCTCTGTATGGTGAACATAGTCACATTCGACACATTTTCGGTCAAAAGCGTCCCAATTACCCTCATGAACAGTTCCGTAATAACTACACAAAAAAGGATCGTAACAATCCGTTCTTCTTACTGTACAAAATCCTCCATCCCAATCAGCATAATCGGGACACCAACCAGTTTGACATATGGTTGTTGAAGAGGCGCAATAATCAGAAGAACTACTGGGGGAGTCAATTTCTTGGCTGGTATAGTATCTCCCATCTTGACCGACAGTACAAACGCTGTAGGGATTTGCACCAACCCTACCTTCGATCCATCCGCAACCACAAGTGCCACTACAAGCAACACAATACACATTGTCAACATAAGCTCCCCATGCTCCAGTCCATTGAGTAGTGCAATCTTTACGAACTCTTACTTGATAATCAACAATATACACGTAGTCCTGAGTAGAAGCAGTAATATAAAGTTTAACAAAAAAACCACTAATTTCAGTGAAAGTTATTGTATTCCAACCCGCACTTGAAGTTGTCCAATTTTTTACAACAGTGATCCAATTACTACCATCCCAAACCAAAACATCCATAGTTTCTGCCATGTAAGCATATACTTTTACTCCGCTAATACATCTTTTACATGTTAAATTGAAATATAAATCGGGACAGCTACCGCCGACATCGCCCTGAGTCCACCCCGGCTTCTCATGATTTGAAGCCCAGGAAGTAGTAGTACTATCATCGGAGGCATACTTACAAAGATTCGAACCTCCGGGATATTCTGAACTACAAGTATCGCTTCCGTTGGTTCCGGGTGTTATCCAAGTTTGAGTCCCACAACAATTTAAAGCAGCGGCAGAATTTGACCAACCGATTAGTAAAACTAAAGAAAATAAAACTAAGAAGAAAACTGATTCTTTCTTTGAGAAAACACCCAGAAATTTTTTATTTACTTTAAAAGGCATTATTGAAAAATAGTTACCATTAGGCCTTCTAATAGACCGCCTGGGTTTAATCTGCAGGGAATTTTAACTTGGTCTCCAACTTTTATCTCTTCAAATCCAATTTCTATTATCGGGAGAGGAAGTTCTGAAGTTTCTTCCGGTAGAGCTTCCCGATAAATAGAGGCACCTTCATCGATCAAAATAGTCAAAGTATCTCCTTGACTACTTACGGTCAAACTATGATTAGATATTCCAATAACTTCGCCAGAGGCAGTGGCTGACCAATTTTGCATTACTTTAGATTCTAAAAAACTAAAAGCAGTTTTAACTTGTTTTCCACCCAACCAATAACTCAAACTGGAAATTAATCCAATCAGAATTAAAGCCCCGAGAATAATTAAAATCTTTTTTTTCATTTTACATTTTTTAATCAATAATTTAAAGTCCTTCCAAAATTCGGCCTTTAGTTTTTTTATTATACCAGAAAATCCAGAAAATCAAAACAATGTTAGTCAAGGGCTATAATATAAGCTCATGTTTTGACAAAAAGCAAGAAAGAAGGTATGATTAAAATGGTTCTCTAACAATGAGTTAAGGAAAAAGAAAATTTTCAGAAAGGAGGTATTTAAAGATGGGAAAGATAGGATGTTTTCTGTTAGTTGGGTTTTTATTAATTACCTTATTGGGAGGGATGAGCTGTCAAAGTAAAACCGCCGCTACCCCGGAAGGGACCGTTAAATTGTTTCTCGATGCCCATGAAAATCTTGATGCTAACAAAGCCGCTGAATTATTTGTCAAAGAGGATAGAGAAAAAGTACAATCTCATTTAAGTCAACTCTGGAGTCAACAGGAATCTGTTACTTACTCCGAAATAGAAATAGAGGTAATAAGTCAAACTGAAAATACAGCTAAGATTAGGGTTCAAGGTGAAGTAATCATTGCTGAAAAGGATATGCCGCCTCAAAAGTTAGGTCTTGGTAGTGAATTCGATTTAGTAAAACAAGACGGGAAGTGGTTAATCAAGGCACCGCCAGATTTATAGGCGAAACGTTAAACCCCTGGAGATTTTCAGGGGTTCTTAATTTACCATAATCAAAAAATAAAAGCACCGGAAAGTTAAATCTGTAAGTAAGGATGGGATAATTTGACTTTTAGATGGAGGTAATATAATATTAGTTTTAGCTTGTTCAAAATAAAATAGGGGGGTTAGAAAAAAAATGAAAGGAAAAGTAGTTCAGATTCTATTGATTGTTTTATTGATTTTTGCCACTACTCTTGTAGGTTGTGCTAAAACATCAGTCCACCCACCATTATCTATTAACAGCAGATATGCGATCTTACTTGAAATCTTTTCTTATCCTTCTGGTCAGGCTTTTTTAGAAACATCTCCTAAATTACTCGCAATCCATGATTTTCTAATTGAACAAAAAATTCCTCAGGAGAATATATTGGTTCTAAGTTATACAAATGCTACCTATGAAAACTTTCAAAAGGCAGTTAACAAAATAGCGACTGAAGCAGATGAAGATGATTTAGTTTTCATATCTCTAGATAGCATGGGGAATGGTCAGGGAGCATTCGGTTTTTACCAAAAAAATGATACATGTGAATATGGCTGCGAGTTAATGGTTCCTTATAGTGAGCTATCTAAACTTTTAGACAAAATCAAAGCAAAGATAGTAGAAGAAATTATTGGCTGCAGCAGCTATCAAGCAATAGAACCCATGAAAGGTGAAAACAGAGTTGTAATAACAACTACCTTCTCACGTTTTGATAATGAATTCAAGAAAACATTAGGTATTCAAAGTAACTGGTTTGACTATTACGAAAACAGGTATCCAGATGTATATGCTTTGAATACCGCCTTGATTCAATTAGATAAAGATGGAAATGGTCATACTTCAATCAATGAAGCTTTTCAATATGCAAAAACCCTAACAACTGAAATGGTCAAAGAAGATGTAAAAGCAGGAGATATACTCGAGGAAGAAGTACCAAATTTCCTAAAGATAGATATAAGCAATACTGAACTTGCTTCAGAGCTATATCTCACTCAAATGTAAGATAATAGTAAAATCAAAACCCTTGAGTCTCTAACCCAAGGGTTTTAAATTCCGGATTCAGAAAAAGCTAATGCATTGATAAATTCAGCTTTCCAACGATCCTCTTTTTTATTTATCATATTAAATCAAAGAATTGAGCGCTTTTTATTATAATGTGTGGATAACCGAATCAACTTTACTTTTTCGAATATAAAAATAGAGGTGATTTCTTATCACTCAGTAGGATAGACTTCTCCGGAAGGAATTTCTCAAACCATAAATACTGCCATAGTTAGGGTTCAGTTCGATGCAACCACCACTAGAAAAGAAAGGGTGCCTGCTAAAATTTTCCAACCAAATCAGGAGGATAGATTATCTCTAGTAAAGCGGGAAGGCAAGTGGCTTATTGAATCGAGGTTAGTGATATAACACCAAAATAAGAGAGCTCTGCTGAAGAGCTCTCAATTATTTCAGATATTGCCAAATCAACATTAAGGCAGAATGTGGATAAAATCAACGTTGTCAAAGGTGGTTTTGCCGGCAATATTTTCTGTCGTCTTTACAAAAACACTGTCTCCTGCCTTAAAACCAGAAATTGTTATTTCGGTTTGTTTTGGGGTAAAAGTAGCTTCTGCTGGAGGATGTGCGGGGTCAAAGGGCAATTCTAGTTTAATCAATTTTGTTGTATCTGAAATAATAACTTTAACATTGTTTTCCTTTCCAGTCGGTTTTACCATCAAAAAATTATTTGCGACATCAACGCTGGAAACCACACCAGATAGACTAAACACCTCTTCAACCTTCTCTGGAGTTACTTTTTCTTGAGGAGGAACTTGCCCCTTTGGCATCATGGTCCAAACAATAATTCCGACCAAAATCAAAACAACAACTACTACTAAAATTATAATTTGATTCTTTTTCATGACGTTGTAAATTAGAAATTTTAAAATATCCAAATAAATCCCGACCTTTCCCCCACCAAATTTTGGTGGGGGTTTGATTTATTATAGCTTACTCTTTGGTTTTTATCACCTCGTCAATGCCGCAAGTGAGCATAAGCGAACATAGCGAGAGAGATGAAGTGAAATTTTCTTATTCCTTTGTTTTTATCACTTCATCGATCACGCAAGTGAGGCGCAGCCGAGCGCAGCGGAGGAGATGAGGTGATTACACTTTAGTCTTAATCACTTCATCGATCAACCCGTATTCTTTGGCTTCTTCGGCTGATAAATAGAAATCTCGGTCAGTGTCTCTTTCAATTCTCTCTAAGGGTTGGCCAGTATGTTTAGCTAAAATTTTATTTAATTTATCTTTGATTTTAACAATTTGTTTTGCTGTAATCTCAACCTCAACTGCCTCACCAGTAATTCCGCCCATTACCTGATGAAGTAAGACTTCGGAATTTGGCAGGGCAAATCTTTTACCTTTTGTGCCAGATGTCAAAAGGGTGGCGGCCATAGAACCTGCCATTCCCACGCAAACAGTAGAAACCGGACATTTAACATACTGCATGGTGTCATAAATAGCTAAACCGGCTGTCACTATTCCGCCTGGCGAATTGATATAAAACTGAATATCTTTTACGGGATCCTGGGAAGCTAAAAATAAAAGTTGGGCAATAATAGAATTAGCCACCACATCATTAATGGGGCTACCTAAAAATATAATTCTGTCTTTCAGTAACCTGGAATAGATATCGTAAGCCCTTTCTCCATATTGACTTTTTTCAATGACGGTTGGGATAAGGTTCATACTAATTTTATACCAAAAAACTAACTATAAGTAAAGCAACAATGTTTAAAACTTTTATCATTGGATTTATGGCGGGTCCTGCCGTGTCTTTATAGGGATCGCCAACTGTATCACCGGTCACGGCTGCTTGATGGGCAAAAGAACCCTTCCCTCCCAAATTTCCTTCTTCAATCCATTTTTTAGCATTATCCCAGGCCGCTCCGCCCGAAGTCATGGAAATGGCCAAGAATATGCCGACAATAATTGAACCAATCAACAAGCCTCCCAGGGCTTCTGGTCCTAAAATAAATACAACCAAAATTGGGAAAATGACTGGTAACAGGGCCGGAATTATCATTTCTTTCAGGGCAGCTCTGGTGACAATGTCAACACATTTTGAGTAATCTGGTTTGGCTTCGCCCTCCATTAATCCCTTAATTTCCTTAAACTGTCTTCTGACTTCTTCAACTACTTTAGCAGCCGTTTTTCCTACTGCTTCAATGCTGATACTAGCAAAGAAATAAGCCAAAATACCACCAAAAAATAAACCAACCAAAACTTTTGGGTCTTCCAAAACAAATTGAACTTTTTTGCCTAAATCCAAGATTTCCTGGGTATAGGCAGAGAATAAAACCAAGGCCGCTAAACCGGCTGAGGCAATGGCATAACCTTTGGTTGTGGCCTTGGTGGTATTTCCGACAGCATCTAAGGCATCGGTATTTTTTCTAACTTCTTCAGATAATCCTGACATTTCGGCAATTCCTGAGGCATTATCAGTTATTGGGCCGTAGGAATCCAAGGCAATAATTAAACCAGTTAAAGATAACATTGAAACAGCGCAAATAGCCAAACCATACATTCCAGAAAGCGAAAAACTAATTAAAATCCCAATTGAAATTAAAATTACAGGTATTATAGTTGATTTCATTCCAACAGCAAGACCACAAATTATATTGGTAGCATGGCCCGATTGAGAGGAAAAGGCAATTGATTTAACTGGTGAATATTTTTTTGAAGTGAAAAAATCGGTAATTAAAAACATTCCTCCAGCGACTAAAAGACCGAGGATGGCTGGTAAATAGAGACTAATCGGAGAAAGTTTTAAAGTAAGGGCGGCTGGAGAAATTATTGAATAGAAACCTGCGGCAGACAAAATTCCAGCTATAATTAGACCTCGGAAAAGAGTAGAAATGATGTTTTGGTTATTGCTCAATTTTACAAAATAAGTGGAAATAATTGAGGCCAAAATAGCTAAAGTTGCTAAAAATAGGGGCAGAAAAATTGCTACTGGTATATCAGGAAATAACAAAGCCCCCAAAAACATTGCTGCCACAATTGTCACTACATAGGTCTCGAAAAGGTCAGCCGCCATACCGGCACAATCGCCAACATTATCACCAACCTGGTCAGCAATGACAGCCGGATTTCTGGGATCATCTTCAGGAATTCCTTTTTCAATTTTACCAACCAAATCTGCCCCGACATCAGCTGCCTTAGTATAAATTCCGCCACCCAATCTGGCAAAAACTGAAATCAAAGAACCTCCAAAACCTAAAGCGATTAAGGCCTTTAAATCTTTAGTTAAAAGATAAAAACCAGAGACAACCAAAAGCCCTAACCCCACTACCAAAAATCCAGTAACGGAGCCCCCCTTAAAAGATAAGGAAAATGCCTCCTTCAATCCTTTTTTAGCTGCCTCAGCTACTTTTAAATTAGCTTGAGTAGAAATCATCATTCCTACAAACCCAGATATCCCTGAGGCAAAGGCTCCAATTAAGAAACCAAGGCCAGTTTTAAAACCTAAAGTTATCCAGAGAATGAAAAAGATAAAAATAGCTACAATAGCTACGGTCTTATACTGTCTTTTTAAAAAAGCCTTTGCTCCTTCTTTGATGGCCTTTTGAATTTCAATCTGTTTCCCTTCACCCGAAGGAGCTTTTTTGATTTCCCGAATTAAAAAATAGGCGAAAACTAGACTAAATATGGAGACGATGATAGGAAGATACAACATATTTATTAAAATTGGTTATTTTTTATTATTTTTAACTGGCTTCGTTTTCTTCTCGGTTTCTTTTTTCTCTTCAGTTTCAGACTTCTCCTCCTCTAGTTTCTCTGGGCTCCTGACATCTATCTTCCATCCTGTTAACTTCGCTGCCAGTCTGACATTCTGGCCATCTTTACCAATGGCTAGAGACAACTGGTCTTCTGGAACAATAGCCAGGGCTTTATTTTTGGGCTGAATTTTTACCTCTAAAACCTTAGCGGGGGAGAGGGCATTAGCAATATACTTTTCTGGCTCTTCGGAATATTCAATGATATCGATTTTTTCTCCCCCTAATTCATTAATAACGGCCTGAACGCGTGTTCCTCTCTGGCCAACCGAGGCGCCAATTGGGTCAATGCCTCCAACAGTTGAAACGACAGCAATTTTACTTCGTGAACCTGGTTCTCTAGCAATTGATTTTATTTCCACCTGGCCAGCCGAAATCTCCGGAACTTCTAACTCAAAGAGTTTTGAAACTAATCTGGGATAAGCCCGGGATAAAAAAATTATGGGTCCTTTGGAGGTTTCTTCGATTTTTAAGACAAAAACTTTTAATCTTTGGCCAGGTCGATAAAATTCACCTGGTACCTGTTCCTCTTTGATTAAAATACCTAGGGTTTTACCAATATCCAAAAAAACATTTCTCCCTTCAATTCTTTGGACAATTCCTGAAATCATTTCACCTTCTTTGGATTTGTACTCGGTAAAGATACTTTCTCTTTCTGCCTCTCTAATTTTTTGCATTATCACCTGTTTCGCTGTCTGGGCAGCAATTCGACCAAAATCTCCTTTTGGCTCTAAAATAAATTCTAATTCTTCGCCCGGCTTTATTTTCGGGTTTATTTTTTTTGCCTCAGCTAACATAATATGTTTTTCTGAATTAAACCGGACTTTTTTGACCCCTTCTCCAAATTCCTCAGCTGGGGCCTTCTTTTCTTTCAACTTTTCCAACTCTTCTGTCGAAGAAGACTTCGTCCTCTTCTCCGCCTTCGCTTCCATTTGTGAAAGCTCGGCTTCTGAATAAATCATTTTTTCATTAACTACCAATTTAACTTGCCAAAAACGAACTTTCCCTGATTCTGAATCAAGTTTGCATTTAATAATTTGGCCCTTACCGCCATAATCTTTTTTATAAGCAGCGGCAATTGCCATCTCAATGGTTTCCAAAACCTTCTCGGGAGAAATGCCTTTCTCTTCAGCAATTTGGGCAATAGCGGATACAAAATTTTTTAGGTCAAATTCTTCCATGTTACAAAAAGTGCCCGTTTTCACGGACTAATAATATTTTATCTTATTTCAAGACTTTGTCAACTTCTTTATTATCCTGTTTATCCTTAAATTAAACTTGGGAATGTCGTCGTCAAAAATCAGACGATTTCTAATTAAAGCGTTTCTGTCTTCAGTTTTTTTAAGTTCCTCGATTGGACTTAATCTTTTAATAAAAATAGGGGCTAAGGAAACCAGAGTCAAAATTCCAATTGTTTGAAACTGGTTAAAATAAACTGAAAGAAAAAGAGAAGTGATAAGAAAAAAAATTGTGCCAATAGAGGCATTCCAGATTAAAGCGAGAAATAAAAGGGGGATAATTGAAAATCCTAAAATTTGAGGATTTAAAGCTAAAAAAGCACCGATAAAAGTTCCTATTCCTCGGCCACCGGCAAATTTTAAAAAGATGCTCCAGTTATGACCAGTAACAGCCGCTACCCCAGAAAGGGCTTGAACTTGGGGAGAAAAACCAAAATTTTGAGCCAAAATTACTGCTAAAAAACCTTTACCCACATCACCGAGGCCCGTAGCCAATCCTTGTAAGGCACCAACATTTCTAAAAACATTAGAGCCAGAAGTTTTTCTCCAACCAATTTTTAAAATATTTCGACCAGTGGAAAAACGGGTGACTAAATAACCAAAGGGTACTGACCCCAAAAGATAAGAAACGATGATGATTATAATTGATGAGAATGACATATTATTAAGCAGGGATGGTGCCAGCGAGTAAGGTACCGGGACCGGAATTAGCTCCAACAATTGGTGGAACCAGGGAGATAAAAGGAACTTCTAATTTTAATTCTTTTTCCACCCTTTCTTTTAATGTATAGGCCAAATCAATATTATTAGTATAGTTTATCCCGACTCGAATTTGGTGCTTTTTTGCTTCGAATTTCAGTTGGTGGAAAATGGCCCTAAGGGTATCTTTGGTCCAAAAATTAAAACCAGTTAAACCAACTTTTCCTTCTTTTATCCCAATTATTGGCTGAACCCCCAATCCTTTTAAAATCTTAAAGGCCGTTGCCTGCCAATGACTCATTCTGCCAATTTTCTCCACCCAATAAGTTGTTTCCAAAAAAGCAAAGAGTTTAATTTTTTCTCTGAGACTCTCAAGGATTTTTAAAATTTCCTCTACTGTTTTCCCTGCTTTTATTAACTCGGCTGCTTTTAGTACCAAAAGGCCTTCAGGAACTGCTGCTGATAAGGAATCAAATGTCACAATTTTCGAAGGATCGGGCATTAATTCCTTTGCCTGAAAAGCAGAGTTATAAGTGGCTGATAATTTAGAAGAGAGAGTAATAACCAATACTTTTTCAAAACGCTCAAAAAGTTTTTTGTAGACCTTTAAGTAATCACCGGGAGAGGGAGCTGAGGTTTTGGGATAGGCTTTGGTTTCCTTCATTACCTGATACATATTCTTTCCTGGAAGTTTCTCCAATTCGGGAAAAAACAATTTCATTTTTACGACTTCAATTTGAAATTCCTCTATTATTTTCTCTGGTAAAGAACAAATATCATCAGCGGCTAAACCAATTTTGTCTTTAATCTCCATAAACTTCTCCGCTTTTTTCGAAATATCCTTTAAATCTAGGAATGTTTTTTATTAATAATAAAATTGTCCCAGCTGCTATGGGAAGAAAAATCTGTATATTATAGAAATAAAGGGGAATAGGGGCCAACATTAAACCTGCCATTCTCCCCGCCATTTGCTTTCCTAAAAGTGAGACAATGTCAGAAATTTTTCTCCAATTTATTTTTTTCTCAAAACCAGTTTTTTCTAAAATAATCTGAAAAAAAATAGGAAAGAGAATATTGGGTAATCCCCAAATTATAAATGCCCAAATATTTAAATAAAGTAAAATCCCCATTAAGCAAGCTGCGCCCCTGCCACCAGAAAATTTTAGAAAAATGGAATAATTGTGCCCCAAGACAACAAAAAAAGCAGAAATGATTAATACTAAAAAGAGCTGACTACCCGCTAATTTTTGAGCTAAAGCCACGGCTAAGGCTCCTTTAGTCATATCGATAATCAAAACAAGTAAAAATCCAATTATTGCCAATTTCCCCTTACCGACATTCTTAATTGCCCGGACAGTATTCATTGCCCCGACATTACCACTGCCAACTTTTCTAATATCCTGCCCAGTGAATTTCTTCACTGCCAAATAAGCCGTAGGTATTGACCCAATAAGATAACTAACAATGGCAATTAAAATTAAATAAAAACTAGGCATTGAAAATTAAAAATTAAAAATTTTTAAAGTGGTATATTTCCGTGTTTCCTGGCAATTTTTCCTTCCCTTTTATTTAAAAGAGATTCCAGGCATTTGATTAAAGTGGTTCTTGTGTCTTTGGGATTGATTATCATATCAACCTGACCAAATTTGGCCGCCTGATAAGGATTCAAGAAAATTTCTCTTAATTCTTCAATTTTTTCTCTTTCCAGGTTTTTGGGATCTTTACTTTCAGCGATTTCTTTTTTATAAATAATTCTTACTGCCTGCTCGGGTCCCATAACCGCGATTTGGGCTGATGGCCAAGCAATAACCTTATCGTAACCAAGTTGCCGAGAACATAGGGCGATATAAGCTCCACCGAAGGCCTTTCTTAAGATCAAACTGATCTTAGGAATAGTCGCTTCGGCATAAGCATATAAAACTTTTGCTCCGTGACGAATGATTCCCCGGTGCTCTTGGTCGGTTCCAGGCAAATAACCAGATGTATCAACTAAATTGATTAAAGGAATGTTAAAAGCGTCACAAAACCTAATAAAACGGCTAACTTTATCAGAAGAATCGATATCTAAGGTTCCTGCCATAAACTTGGTTTGGTTAGCAACAATACCTACCACAAAACCTGAAAGTCGAACAAGGCCAACTATAACATTGGTGGCAAAACTAGCCTGGACTTCAAAAAAAGAATTTTTATCAAAAATTTCCTCAATGACCTGTCGCATATCGTAACCTTTCTTTTCGTCTTCCGGAACTATTTCTAATAATCTTAGATTTTCTCCAGTAAAAAATTCAGCGAGCAAACTCTTTTGTCTTGGCGGGTCTTCTAAATTATTTTGGGGTAAGAAAGAAAGAAGTTTTTTTACTCCCAAAAAACAATCTTTTTCTGATTTGAAAATAAAATGACTGCAGCCAGATTTTATACTGTGAATCGAAGCTCCACCTAATTCTTCAAAAGAAACTTTTTCTCCAGAGACAGCCCGAATGACCTCAGGGCCAGTAATATACATTTGGGAAATTCCCTCAACCATAAAAACGAAGTCTGATAACCCTGGAGCATAGCTAGCGCCACCAGCCGAAGGACCCAAAATTACACTAATTTGGGGAATAACTCCTGAATTCTTTATCATTGCTCTAAAAATAGCGGCATAACCATCTAAGCTGGAAATGCCTTCTTGAATTCTGGCTCCCCCTGAATCAATAATTCCAATGACAGGACACCCTGTTTTTGAGGCTAAATCAATTACTTTTACAATTTTTTGGGCATGCATTTCACCGAGAGAACCGCCAATTTTCGAAAAGTCCTGAGAATAAAGATAAACTGGACGGTTGGCGATTTTCCCAGAACCCGTAATGACGGCATCGCCAGGAACCTTTTTTTGCTCCATTCCTAATTGACGAAAACGGCTCTCAACAAATGAGTCTAATTCCAGGAAAGTGTCTGGATCTAAAAGTAAATTAATTCTTTCTCTGGCTGTCAGTTTTCCCTTCTGATGTTGTTTCTCAACCAATTCTGGGTTTTCTAATTCTTCCCATTTTTTATTTAATTTTTCAATCTCCTTTTCAAACGCCATATTATTCGCTAATCGTTTTTAGTTGTTCTTTTAGCCCTTTAAGAATTCCCTCTAAAATCTTTTTGTTGTCGACTTCCCCCCCTAACTCTATTTTAAGCGATGTTGCCATATTAACCAACTCCTTTGGAAATTTCTCAATATTAGTATTGAAACCAATTCCCATTATTGATAATTTAACCTCTTTGCCGATGACGTTCTCAGTTAAGATACCAGCCACTTTTTTCCCCGCTATCCAGACATCATTGGGTAGTTTGATAAAGGGTTCCAGGTTAAAATTTTCTTTGATTACTTTTCCAACAATGAAGGCGGCTAAAATAGTTAAAGTTTGCAAATCTTCGATTTGGCTTTTTGGTAAAATAATGGAAAAATAAAGCCCGCCCTTGGGGGAAAACCAGGAAGTTCCTTTCCTACCATAACCACCAGTTTGTTCATCAGCCGCTATTACCGTCCAAGGCTCAGCGCCTTCTAAAGCAATCTCTTTTGCTTTTTGACTTGTCGAGTCTAATTGAGAAAAATGTTTAATTTCCATATGCATTTACTCCAAAGTTATTAAAACATCGCCAGTATTAACGACTTGATTTTCTTTAACTTTAATTTCTCGGACCCGACCATAGCCTTCAGATATTATTTCATTTTCCATTTTCATTGAAATTAAGGTAGCCACTTTTTGACCCGGTTTGATTTTTTCTCCTTTTTTGACATAAAGAGCCGAAATAGTTCCAGCGAGCGGGCTTTTAATTTCTTTTTCTTTAAAATTTTCCAGCAAAATGTCATTTTCTTTTAAAGACGGCTCTTGAAAATCCTCAAGGCAAACTAATTCTCCAAATTCATTTTTAGTAAAAAAATAATCTTTATCATTGACCCTCACTTTTAATAGATCTTCCTTGATTTCAGTGGTTTCAATCTGATAGGCCCTATCTCCAATTTTAATTTTTGTTTTCATATATCAAGCCCACGAAGTGGGCGCAGATGGAGATGAATCTTTAGATTCATCGACCAATTCTCATTCCCCAAAAATGCTCATTCGTTCGGCCAGTTTCCATTTATTGATTTCTAATCCTCCATTTTCTTTTTTCAAATCTTGATAAATTTTAGCAACAAAAAGGGCGATTTCTTTTTCTTCTAAAATTTTTTCTGGCTTAATTTTTTCAATTTTTTGAGAGATACATTTTCCCCTTAACTCCTCAATAATCTTTTCTCTTTCAATAAAATCAGTGGATAATCTTCCTTCTAAAAAATTTTGGTTTTCCAATAAAACCTTATAAAAAGGAATCAAAGTGGGCACTCCTTCAATGGTATATTCTTCAAAAGCTCTTTTTGCCCTTCGAATGCAGCTTTTTCTATCCTTGCCAAAAACAACCAGTTTTGCTAATAAAGGATCAAAATGAGGAAAGATTTTTTGCGATGCATGACAAAAACTGTGGATTTCAATTCCTTTTCCGCCAGGCGGGAGATATTTCGTAATTTCGCCCACTTGTGGCTGGAAATTATTTAAGGGATCTTCAGCATAAATTCTAAATTCCATTGCCCAACCAGCCTCGTTAAAAATACCATTTCTAACGGGGCCAGAAGATTTAATATCTTTTTGTTTCAAATTTAATTTTTCACCACTAGCTACTTTAATTTGAAGCTCTACTAAATCAAATCCAGTAATTAATTCAGTTATTGGATGTTCTACCTGTAAACGGGGATTAACTTCAAGAAAATAAAAATTTTTATCCTGATCAACTAAAAATTCAACTGTTCCTAAGCTTTCGTATTTTAAATATTCGCCTAACCTAACAGCTAAACTTCCCATTTTCCCTCTTAATTTTTTGTCTAAAAATGGGGAAGGGGCTTCTTCAGCTATTTTTTGATGCCGCCTCTGGATAGAGCATTCCCTTTCGCCAAAATGTAAAACTTTACCCCTACCATCACCTAAAATTTGAAATTCAATGTGACGAGGGCTCATTAATAACTTTTCAATAAAAATTTTCTGACTGTTAAAGGCGCTTTCAGTCATCCTTCTTAACTTGCGGAAACTTTCAATTATTTCTTCTTTTTTTATTTTATGGATTTCCGCCATTCCAATTCCTCCCCCACCATCAACTGCTTTTAAAAGAAAGGGGGGCTTAATTTTTTTAGCCATCTTAAAACATTCCTTTTCATTAATTGCTCGCTGGGGTCCTGACAGTAAGGGCAGGCCTACCTTCCAGGCAATCTTTTTTGCCTCAACTTTATCGCCGATTCTTCTTAGGGTCTCAGCATTAGGACCAATAAATTTTATTCCATTTTTTTGGCAGAGTTCAGCAAAATCGCCATTTTGAGCTAAAAAACCATAACCAGGATGGATGGCGTCAGCTCCAGCCTTTTTTCCAATTTCAATTATTCTTCTTTGGTCAAGATAACCCATCACTCCTTCTTCATTTAAATAATAAAATTCGTCAGCCAGTTTGGTTTCCAAAAAATTATCTTCCTCTCCTTTTTGAGGACAGAGTGCCGCTGTTTTAATCTCCATCTCTTTGCAAGTGCGTATAATCCTTAGAGCGATCTCTCCTCGATTAGCAATTAAAATTTTTTTAATTTCCATGGTGGTTAAATTAATTTGGAAATCTCCTCCATTATTTTATCGGTGATTTTTTGTAAAATATTTTGATATTCTTCAAAGTTTTCATTTAGATTTTGAGCTATTCCTAATTCTTCCTGAAAAAATAAGGGTTTACCAATATTAATTTCCGCTATTCTTTTTATTTTCAACTTTCCATGAGGAGGTAAAAGTTCATAGGCTCCCCTAATTCCAGCGGGTAGTATTGGTACACCAGTTTTCAAAAAAATTTTAGCTGTTCCAAATTTTCCTTCTTGAATTTCTCCAGTTTCAGACCTTCTCCCCTCTGGATAAAGTACTAAAATATCTCCTCGTTTTAAAACTTTAATTGCTTCTTTAACGGCATCTTCTCTCGATTCATCACTTTGCCTATCCAAAGGAATGACTCCGGATAGAAAATAGAGGACTCGGATTGGCCATTTCATTATTCCTTTCCAGCCATCTATCTGGCCGATAAAATGGAATTTTCTTGGGACACAAAGATAAGCGTCGATAATTATATCTAAATAACTTTGGTGATTGGAAACTAAAATGAAATTTCGCTTAGGAAGATTTTCCCATCCCTTTAAATCTTTAATTAAAAGCAATTTTACTATAGGAGCTAGGAAAATTTTACAAAACCACGAAAAAACTCTATTCATAACTCAGCTGCCGCTTCTTTTATAACCTTCTGGACACCGCTGACAATCTCCTCAATTATTTCCTGACAACTTTTTATTTCCGAAATCCCTCCAGCGCAAAGGCCACATAAAAGAGGAGTTATATCAATATTTCCCATCGCCACTTTTGAACCAGCAAATTTCTCCGCCTTTACTTCCTCGGGAAAAGGATTTTTTTCTTCCATTTTTTTTATTTTCTTTGCCAATTCATTTTCGATAACTCTTACCGGATGACCAGTAAATCTTGCCACCACCGTAATATTTTCATCAGTGGCAGTAATGACGGCCTTTTTGTAATTTTCGTGAATCTGACATTCTTTAGAAGCTAAAAATCGGGTTCCCATTTGAATTCCATCGGCTCCTAAAATAAAGGCGGCGGCAGCAGTTTTACCATCATAAATTCCACCAGCCGCAATTAAAGGAATAGTCTTGAGTAATTTTTTTGTCTGGGGAATTAAACAAAAAGTGGTGTTTTCACCAATATGACCGCCCGATTCCAGACCCTCAACCACAACAGCATCAGCTTCGTTATCTTCCATTTTTTTCGCCAGCCTGCTTAAAGCAACAACTGGAATTACTTTAATTCCAACTGCCTGAAAATAGGGAAAAAAGGGTAGAGGATTACCTGCGCCAGTAAAAACAATTGGAACTCTTTCTGAAACCACCACTTTTGCTAGCTCTCCTACCTTGGGATTTTGCAGGAAAAGATTAACCCCAAAAGGATTTTTGGTTAAATTTTTTGTTTTTCTAATTTCTTCTTGAAGCCAAAATGGTGGGAAAAAGCCAGTGCCAATCACTCCCAAACCCCCGGCATTAGAAACAGCTGAGACTAAAGTTGATTCAGAAACTCCAGCCATTCCACCCTGGATAATTGGATACTTAATTCCTAAAAGTTTGGCTAATTTGTTATTTTTAAACATAGAGGCTATCTTGAGGTTTAATTACTAAGGGTTGGTTTTTTAAGATTTCATTAGCTTCTAGAACCAACTCATTTATTAATTCTTTAACCGGGGCTATTTCCTTCACCCGCCAGACATTAGAACCACAAAAGAAAAGCCCATTTTCTAAATCGCCCTTTCTGGCATTTTCTAAGGCTTCCAAAATACAATAACTTTTATCACAAACTATTCCTATACATCCCTGGCATTTCTTAGGGTCGGGTTTCGGTGCCTTTCCTTTTAAAATTTTCTCAACCAAGGAAGTTTTAATCGCCCGACCAGGTAAACCAACCGGTGAATGAATGATGACAACATCTTCTTTTTTTGTTCTTAAATAAAGCTCTTTAAAACTTTGATGGACATCGCACTCTTTAGTTGCCACAAACCGGGTAGCCATCTGGATTCCTTTAACTCCGGCCCTAAACATCTCAACAATATCTTCTCCGGTAAATATGCCACCGGCAGCAATTATTGGAATTTTTACTTCATTCTCAGCTACTACCTCTTTGACAATATCTATTGTCTTTCTAAGGAGATGGGGTGGAGGAAAACCGAGATGACCACCGGCATCAGCTCCCTCAATGACTATGGCTGCTGCTCCCGCTGCCTCGCCTTTTTTAGCCACTTTTACTGAAGAAGCCATTGAAAATATTGGAACATTGTATTTTCTCCCCAGTTCAAAAATATCTTCTCTAAAACCCGCTCCTTGAATAATTAAATTAACTTCTGCTTCCATGGCCGCCTTTACTAATTCGAGGAAATGACCTACCACTCCCATAATATTTACTCCAATTATACCTTTTGGTCCAGCGATTTCTCTGGCTTGTTTTATTTCTGATTTAACTTCGTTTGAGTCATTCATCCCTGAAATGCCAATTATACCAATAGCTCCTTCCTTGGCTACATTTCCAGCTAAATTATGCAAAGAAACCCTGACTGACATTCCGCCTTGGATAATAGGAATAGGAGCAAAAATATTACCAATTTTAAGAGGTGGAAGTTTGGTTAATAAAATCGGCTTTCCCCCTTTAAGTTCTTGAGTTTTTTTAAAAAAATCTTCTTTCTCAACTGCCACAACCTGAAATCTTACCTCACATTTTTTTTCCTCGCCCACAAAAGCTTCTCCGATAAAATTAGCAATTTTATAACTATAAAATCCCAGAAGTTTAACTTTATATTGTATTTTATCTCCAGGAAAAATTGGACTATAAAATTGAGCGCTTCTCACGCTATAAGCTAAAAGGTGCTTTTGTTTATGACCTTCGCCTATAATTTTACGCAAGAGAATGGTTCCAGTCTGGGCAATCCCCTCAACAATCAAAACCCCCGGCATTATCGGAAAATCAACAAAATGCCCTTTAAAATAATCGTCTTGGGGAGAAGTTTGTTTATAAGCAATTATAATATCGTCTTCAATACTTTCCACCTCATCTACCCACAAAAATGGCTCATCATAGGGAATGATCTCCTTGATTTGTTCTCTATTGAGAAGCATAGATGTATTCCCTGGTTAAAGGAAGTTCGTTGTTTAGGCCGTTGGTAAATGTTATTTGATATAAGCGATTATTTCCCTTTTTAAAGGAAACCGCGCTGGCATTTAAATAGAGCTGCCACATCCTAATAAATTCCTCGGTTCGCTCCTCGCTACCCAATGATTTAATTAAAACCTGTCTTATTTTATCAATATTTTCTTCAAATCTCTCTATCCACTTATCAAGAGTTCTTGCATAATGCATTCTTAAATCTTCGATATCAAAGAAAACCAGGTCTTTTTGACTCATAATATTAGCAATCACCGGAAGCGCCGGAATGAAACCACCGGGAAAAATATATTTTGTTAACCAGGGATCAGTAGGTTTATCTTTTGAAGAGCCGATGGTCTGAAGCAGACCGATTCCTTTTGGTTTTAATAATTTTTTTGCTATATCAAAGAAGGTGGGATAAAACTTTTTGCCAACGTGTTCAAACATCCCTATAGAAACAAATTTATCAAATTCGCCCTCTGCCTCCCGGTAATCCTTCAAATGAATTTCTATAAACTGGCTAAGCTTTTTTTCTTTAATTTTATCTAAAACATAGTGATATTGATTTTCTGAAAGGGTATATCCTTCAGATTTTACTCCATAATTTTGAGCGGCATAAAACATCATTCCTCCCCAGCCACAGCCTATATCTACTAAAGTTTCTCCCTTTTTTAGTTGAAGTTTTTTAGAGATATGCTCGTATTTCTGCAATTGAGCCCGCTCAATATCATCATTCTCTCCTTCTCCTCCTTCTTTTTTGAAATAAGCACAAGAATAAGTTAGAGTCGGGTCGAGCCACAAAGAATAAAAATCATTGCTAATGTCATAATGATAACTGATATTCCTTTTTGCATTGAGAACAGTTCCCAGGGAGGAAATGTAATTGTAAGAAATCTTTAACTTTTCTTTGGGGGAAAGCTTAAAGTCAATATAATCCTGACCATATCCCATTTTAATGAGCTCTTGAAGATTACCTTCGATAAGAATGTTCCCTTTCATAAACTCCTCACCAAACCCTAGACTGCCTCCGCCAAGAATTCTCTTTATCACTCCTTTATTTTTAAGAACTAATTTAAATTTTTTATCGCCAGAGCCATACCTCTCTTGAGTCCCATCCCAGAATTCTACTTCAAAGGGAGTATCGGGGGAGTTTAAAATTAAGGATTTAAATAAATTATCCAACGCTGACTTCATATTGCTAGGCCTCCGTCAATATTGACCACTTCTCCGGTAATAAAGCTGGCTTCATCTGAAGCTAAGAAGAAAACTAAGTTAGCTACCTCTGTAGGTTCACCAAATCTGCCCAGGGAAGTTAATTTTTTAACTGTAGTTTTTAGCTCTTCGGGTAAATTTTCTGTCAGCCGGGTTTCAATAAAACCAGGGGCAACCGCATTTACGGTCACTCCAAATCTGCCAACTTCTTTTGATAGGGCTTTGGTAAAACCAACAATGCCAGCTTTAGCTGCGGCATAATTTGTTTGGCCAAAGTTTCCTCTTTCTCCAACCAGAGAAGAAATACTGACAATCTTCCCCTGGTTTTGAATAATTAAGGGGAGACAAACTTTTGTGCAATTAAAAACTCCTGTTAAATCAATATCAATTACTTTCTGCCACTCTTCTTTTGTCATTTTGGCCAAAGTTCTATCCTGGGTAATACCAGCATTATTGACTAAAATATCTAATCTACCAAATTCTTTTTGAATATCAACTACCATTTTTTCTACCTCTTCTAATTTTGAGACATCAGCTAAAAAATACCTTGCCCCGTACCGAACTTGTTCTGGTGCGGGGTTGCCGCCAAGCTCTTCAACCAACTTCTTTAAAGCTTCCTCAGCTGGCGCAATGTCGTTTAAGGCAATTTTGGCTTCAGCTTTGGCAAATTTTTGAGCAATAGCTTTGCCCATGCCGCCCGAAGCACCAGTAATTAAAACTACTTTGTCTTTCATATCCTACGAAATTACGAAAATTTTACGAAAATACGAAAATTTATTGCGACCTTTTAACGAGTTTCCAACCGATTGGTAAAATCAATCCAGCTAAACATATTTTTAGTAAGTCTCCAAAAATAAATGGGTAAAGTCCGACTGAAAGAACTCTTCCAAATCCGACGAATTTCGCTAACCATAAAAGACCTGGAATATAAAGTAAAATATTGCCTAGGAATATTGCTAAAGTTGCTGTCTGAATTTTTCTATCAAATCCTTTTTCGGCTAAATAACCAACTAAATAGGCAGCAAAAATAAAACCAATTATATAGCCAAAAGTTGGGCTCAAGATATACTGAATCCCACCGCCCCGGGAGAACCAAGGAATACCAGCCAATCCCAAAAAAAGATAGGTAATTTGAGATAAGGCTCCTCTTTTTGAACCAAGTAAAACCCCTGTTAATAAAACGGCAAATGTCTGCATCGTTATCGGAACTGCTCCTATTTCAATTTTTAATTTAGCGCAAATCCCAGTCAAAATGGCGAAACTCAAAACTAAAGCAATATCTTTAACCATCGCCAAAGTTTTATTTTCAATTCTTGGAATTATTAAATCAATTAAAGTTAAGTTAAAGTTTTTCAACTTCATATTGAACTTCCTCAATGGCTCTTCCGACTATCGGAATATCTTCAATTTTAACCTTTTTTAGGGATTCTGACAATGTTTCCTGTCTTGTAATTTCGGCAAAAACTCGATCTAAATTAAGAGGATTAAAACTAGCTAAAATAACACCCAAAAAGGCGGTAAATTTATTTGATTTTTGGATGGTTTGGCCATCGGCTATTGTTAAATAACCGGGCAAAATTTTATTTAAACTCCCTATTATTTCCTCATCTGAATAAAGATATTTTAATCCGAGATAGTTTTCCTTTTTCAAAAGTTTCAAAATGTTTTCTGCTGCCGATAACTTTCCAATTTTTAAAATTGGCAAATTCAAAATTAAATCAGAATTAAAAACTTCTTCTGAAATGTCAAAAGAAAGGCTGCCTTCGGTCCTTTTAACAAAGTTTGTTTTAGCCAAATCTAAAGATAAAATTTTAAAATTTTGGCAAACTCTGAGAAGTTGGGATTTCTGGGCTGAGGCCTCAATCGGAATTTCATCAAAACTTTGACCTACAACTTTAATATTTTCTATTTTTACTCCGACTTCCAATAAATATTTGATTACACCCTCTAAAAATTTAGGGATTGTATTGTCACAAAAATAAGGATGTCTTGGAGAAATTAAGGTTGGTAGAATTAAAATCTTTGATGGTCGCTGAGGCTTCGCCTCATCTCCCGCCTCGCCCTGCTTGACAGGGCTCGGCTTTTGATTAATATCTAGACCGCCAAGCAACTCAACCACTTTTTCAATCGTCTCCAAAATATCGTATTTTATTCGCCAAATAGCAACGGCATTTTTGTCTTCACTTGATTCAATTTTAAATTCCTCACCAATTTTATATTCTTTAATTGATTTTTGAACCCATTTATTACCCTGTTCATCTTCTAAAACTAAAACAAAATAGGGCACCTTTGGGTGCAAAAGAGTGGGAATATTCACTTTCGAAACACCAATAACTTTCATTTTGCCTGAAGGTCTTCTTTCTAAATCTAAAAAACATTCCGGGCATTTTTCAATCGGATATTGCCAGATTTTTTTACATTTTGGACACTGATAGAACATGGTATAATAACTTTTATGAAAACTTTATTTTTGCCAAATTCACTTCGACCAGAATTAAGAAAAATTTGGGGGATAGCCGTTTTCGGTAGAAAGACAAAAATTTCTAAAAAATTTAAACAGATTATCCAAAAAAAGAAATTTACAAAAGTAATTACAGTTGGTGATTATTGCTCTTTAACTCTTACTTCGAATATTAAAATTTTTGACGGAAAAGTAAAAAGAAAAAAGATAAAAATACCTTTGGAATTGGGGAGCAATTGTCTTAAAGTCACTAATCCCTCAGGGACAATTCAAGAGAAAGTTTGGCCAAAAATTAGAAAAGCAATTAAGGAAGAAAAATTTGTTTTCGTCAATGGTGAAGAAGACCTTTTGGTAATTCCTACTGTTTTGCTAGCAAAAAAATATAATGCCGTAGTTTACGGCTTTCCTAAGCGGGGGGTTTGTCTTATTGAGGTTTCTTTAGCAATTAAAAAAATTTTTAAAAAGCTCCTTAAAAAATTCTCCACCAAACCAAACTAATCAGCTTTCTTCAAGATGTGGACGGTCACGCTGCCGCCGGCTCCGCCAATATTATGACAGAGGCCGATTTTCGGATTGCCTTTTACTTGACGTCCTCCGCATCTTCCCCTTAATTGATTAGTAATTTCATAAATCTGAGCTAAACCAGTTACTGAAATGGGGTGGCCTTTAGCTTTAAGGCCGCCTGAAGGATTAATCGGCAATTCGCCATCTAAATTCACTTTTCCTCCTCTAATTAAATCTGCGCCCTTTCCAATTGGGGTAAATCCTAAATCTTCATAAGAGATTAGTTCTACTGAAGTAAAGGCATCGTGAACTTCGGCAACATCGATATCTTCTGGTTTAATCTTAGCTTCTTGAAAAGCTTTTGCCGCCGCTATTCTGGTTGCCTTAAAATGAGTTACTGATTCTCTGCCAAAGGTTAAAAGATAATCAGTGGCAAAGCCAGAACCGATAACTTCAATGTCGGTTTTTTCTTTGGAAAGAATGACGGCTGCTCCGCCATTAACCGATAAAGAGCAATCCATTAAGCGAAAGGGAGAAGCAATTATTGGTGAATTTTTTATTTCTTCTAAAGTGACCGGTCTTTGATAATAATAGGCCTTGGGATTCAAAACTGCGTTTTGATGATTTTTGAAAGCTATCAGAGATAAATCATCCATCGTTGCTCCATATTTTTCCATATACTGCTGCCAGACCAAAACATTTTGGACCGGAAAGAGCATTCCTTCAGTTTGCTCAATCATTCTTTCAGCAGCTGATAAAATCCAGTGGACAGTAACTTCGCTTTTGTTATCAACTAATTTTTCGGCAGCTACCACCAAGATATTATTGAAATTTAAATTTTGCGCTGTCCAAAAGGCAACCCCTCCACCAGCACAAACAGCCGGCGTTTCAATTATCGGAACATTTGTCTTAAATAAATCAGAAAGTAAAGAAATTTTGTGAGTTTGATGCTCGGCTACCCCATCGGCACTAGAAATGGTTGAGAGAACAATTGCTTCAATATCAGATATTTTCATTTTAGCATCTTCCAAGGCCTCCATTGTTGCCTCATAAGCAAATTGCCACCAGGGTTCCTGAGAATAATCAAATTTTGTCATTCCAACACCTTTGATATACATAATTATATTGGTTGCCAGGCAGCTAATAAAGTTCCCGGACCAGTATGAGCGCAAATTAACGGTGAAGCTAAACTAATAAAAGGAACTTCAGCCTTTATTTCCTTTAACATTTGCTTCAATTTTTCTGCACCCTCAGGATTGTCAGCCTGGCCAATTATTACTCTAATTCTTTTGCCTTCTTTTCTATCTCTTTGGCTTTCTTTTGCTATTTTTTTGAAAAGAGCTTCAGCCACGTCTTTAGCAAAAATTATTCCTCCCTTTGCTACCGCGCCTTCTTTTATCGTTATTAAAGGCTGGAGGTTTAATTTTTTCATTCTTCTCACCCAATTTGCCTGAGATTTAGTTGCCCTTCCGCCAGCCTCTATCCATTTTGGGTCTTCAAGAATAATATAAAGATGAGTTTGGGGGATTAATTTTTTAAGTTCATCAATGACTTCAGCAATTTCTCTTTGTTCTTGAATTAATTCGATTGCCTGCAAGACTAAAAGGGTTTGACTGGCAGCAGCTTGGAAAGAATCAAGAATATAAACTCTTGCTTTTTCCCCTTCCGACAACATTTCTTTTGCTTGGATAGCAGAGTTATAACAACCAGAAACCTTAGAAGTTACAGTCAGGCATAAAACTTTTTCAAACCCCGCACCAGAAACTTCGTTTCGATGCGGGACTAGTCCAGCGCCGATCTTCGCTCTGGTGATGGGCTTTGCAAGTTGTTTTTCAAAAACATCGAAATAAGATTTAGGAGTAGCTTGAGAAGTTTTTGGAAAAGTTTTAATTCCTCTTTTATCTGCTTCTCTCATTTTTTGAAAAATATTTTCACCAGGCAAATTTTCTCCCTCTGGCCAATCGACAATAGCATCAACCGTCTCGATTTGATATCTTTCCAAGACCTTCTGGGGCAATAGGGCAATGTTTCCTTCGGTGACAATACCAATTGAAACTTCTCTCACTGATGGCTCGCCGACCACCTCTTTTGCCATATCTTCAACTCTTAAATCCAGAATTCTCCCTGATTGCCGGGCAATTTGTTTGACATCATCTGGAAAGTCAGTATGAATATGTAATTTCAACTTCTGTCCGATCCGAACAATGTCTAAACTATTTCCCAAGCCCTTCAATTTATTTTTTAAGGTTTCTTCATCAAATTTGGGATTTTCAACTAAGAAAACTACCTCATAACGATTGGAGAGGGTCTGAACAAATCTTCTTACTTTTTCTGAAGGTTTTATTTCTGCTTTTTCTTCTTTTTTCTCGCCTTCTAAGGCCTCTAAATAACTTTCTAAAATCATTAAAAAACCAAGACCTCCGGCATCAACCACATTAGCTTTCCTGAAAATTTCCATTTTTTCTCGAGTAGCCAAAAGGGCTTCTTGAGCTTTTTCAACAGCCCTCTTTAAAACATTAACAACATCTGTTTCTTTTTCCGATTCTTCTTTAAAGGTTTGGCTGGCAGCATCAATTACATCTAAAATAGTTCCTTCTTTTGGATTTTGAATAGATTTTCTGGCTCTTTCAGCACCTTTTTCAAAAGCTAAAGACCATTTCTTAACGGTAACCGGATTTTTATCTAATAAAGGCAGAAATCCAGCTAAAAAGCCGGTATAAATTACACCGGCATTCCCTTGGGCACAAGTCAGAGCACCATCAAGAGCAGCAGCTGAGATTTCATCAAAATCTTTAAACTCTTTGTTTTCCACCGCTTCCTTTATCCCCAAAAGGGTCTTGGCCATATTCGTTCCAGTATCTTGGTCTGGAACCGGGAAGACATTGATTTTGTTAATTTGCTCTTTTTGTTTCTCAACCTTCTCCCAGGACAGAACAAACATCTTTTTCAGTTGCTCATGAGTCAAATACTCCATATTACTTGAGTTTTTCCTCGAGTTCCTTTAAAATTTTGGTGACTAAATCCTTCCCTCCTAAACCAAAAGCAATTCCCAAGGCAAGTGAAATGGTAACTATCATTCCAATAAAAATGGCCAGAATAAGTGAGGGGGTAATTTGGAGTTGATAGAGAATAATTAAAATGGCGAAAAGCCAGATTACCCAACGAATTGCCCTCCCTAAAAACCTGGAATAAGTTATCTTTTCTTCCTCTAATGTGCCAACAACGATTTTTTGAGAAAAATCAGCCAAAAAAGCAGCGACAATAAAAATTAAAGTAGCAATAAAGATATTAGGAAAATAACCAATTACTTTTTCCAAAAATTGACTAAACTGGATTAGGCCTAAAATTTCTGAAGAAGCCATCAAAAAAAGAATGATAAAAAACCATTTGACTATCTCGCCAAAAAACTTGGGAGCGTTTAACCGGGCATCAATCTTCATTAGAGTTTCTTCTAAACCAATCCTTTTTAAAAGTTGATTTAATCTAATTCTATCGAGAAAGGTAACAGAGATTTGCTCCATCCATTTGGCAACCAAAACGCCAACCAATAAAACTAAACCTGCCCAAAAAATTGGGGGAGAAATCTCAGTTAAATTTTTCCAGAATACCTCGGAAATTTCCTGCCACATATTACCAGCGGGCTCGGTGAATCTTCAAAAAATAACCGAGCCGGTTAAAAATTATATGTAAAAGGAAGGTCAAAATGAAAAGGGTAATCCAGACTAATATATCAATTTTAAAAACCGGTGTCAAGAAAATAGCTGCGCCAATAACATAATTTGTCTGGTCAAATGGTAGGAACCTAGCTCCTGGTGTCATTTTTAATCTCCTTTTGATAAAAGCAAATAAAAGGTCGCCGAAAATGGCGCCAGCTGAGATTAAAAAACCGAAAGCCAAAATATTGATTTTTGGGTAATCGAGAAGACTAATTTTTTGGACAGCGGGAATTTGATAAAGCCAGAGCTGAAAAGAAGCCATCAAAATTCCTCCAATTATCCCAAAAATTACTCCCCGCCAGTTTTTATGGCTGCCGAAAATTGGCTGGCCTAAAAATTTTTTCCCAAAATCAACTTCTTTATCTAAAAAATTAAAAAGGCCCGTCTTTCTCATCAGGGGAGGAATCATATTAGTAAAGTAGGCGGGCAAGAAAAAGTAGAGGGAAGATAGAATATATGTTAAGATATTCATAGTTATATATGAAATGCGATTTACATATCCATACTTTTTACTCTTACGATAGCACGGCTTCGCCAAAAGAAATGGTTGAATCTGCCCTGAAAAAAGGAATAAATTGCCTTGCTATTTGCGACCACGGAGAAATTCAGGGGGCAATCGAAGCTATAAATTATGCTAAAAATGAACCTATTTTGATTATACCAGGAATTGAAATAAAAAGCAGGGAAGGCGATATTTTGGGATTAAATATTAAAAAAATTATTCCCAACAAATTGTCGGTAAAGGAAACAATTAAAAAGATTAAAGAAGCGGGAGGATTGGCGATTATTCCCCACCCTTTTGGCTGGTTTTGTTCTTTTAAAGGGAATTTAGAAAATTTAATTTCAGAAATTGATGGAATTGAGGTTCTAAATGCTTCCATTTTTGGTCCGGGTAACAAAAAGGCTTTAAAAATTGTTCGAAAATACAATCTTCCCTTCACCTGCGGCTCTGACGCCCATTTTCCAAATTTTGTTGGCCGAGTTTATTTAGAAATCCCTGAAGAAAATTTATCGGCTGAAGAAGTTTTTAAAAAAATTAAAAATCGAGAAATTAAAATTGGCGGCAAGGTGGCCAACCCCTTTGAAAAAATAATCGACCACCTAAAAAGAAACTTCGTAAAATTTAAAATAAAAAATAATTCGTAAATTCGTAATAGACCCGCCCCCTATGTTTTATGTATTTGTAAATAAGAAAAATTAGGGTTTGGGGGGCGGGGTGAATTATTCGTTGATTTTTATGTTAGAGGAAAAAAGAGAAAAATTTAAGAAAATTTCTGAAAAAACAGGGGGGGCTTTCTCTAAGTTTGGTTTAACTCCTAATCAATATACTTTGATTTCCCTTCTTTTCGTTTTGATTTCTTTTTCCTTTTTAATTAAAAAAAATTTAGCCTTGGCTTTAATTTTCTTTCTAATAGCTACTATTTTAGATTTTATTGATGGAGCAGTGGCTAAATTTTTACAAAAGGAAACTAAAAAAGGTGCCTATCTAGACACCACCTGCGATAGATACGTTGAGGGAATTGTTATTTTGGGATTTTTATTTCTACCTTTGCCTGATTTTATTTTACCAGCCAAAATTTGGGTGTTTTTGGCCCTTTTTGGCTCCTTGATGACAACCTATACAAAAGCGGCGGCTAAAGAAAAAGAATTAGTTACCGGAGAATTAAAAAAAGGCTTTTTGGGCCGAGTAGAAAGAGTAATTTTAATAATCCTATCTATGCTTTTAGGAATTCTTAATCTCAGTTGGATAATTTATCCAATAATAATTTTGGCTATCCTCTCAAATATAACTGCCTTGCAAAGGATTTATTTAAGCCTCGCACCAGGCAAGGATTAAAGTGCCAGGACCAACTAAAACACCAAGAACATTATCGATTAGGTTTATAAAAGCGACTTCGGTATTCTCAAGTTCTTTCTCAATCCTCTCTTTTAATTTTTGAGCTCCTTCAGGATTGTCACCATGGGTAATTACTACCCTGATTTTTTTACCTTGATTTAACAATTTTTCTGTTTTTGTTTTGAGTTGATAAAACAGGGCCGTTGGAATATCTTTAGCCCCGGCCTTTATTCCAATTGCCTTGACTAATCCTTTTTTTACTCCAAGTATCGGCCTAAAGCCGATTTTTTCCATTCTTCTAAACCAATCTGCTACAGTAGAAGATATTCTCCCTGAGGCCTCTAACCATTTTACATCTTTAAACATTCCATAAAGGTGAATTTGAGAGACAAATTCCTCTAACTCTTTAACAATCTCCCCGGCTTCCTTACCTTCTTCTATTAAATCAATTGCTTTTAGGTCGGATAATCCCTCCCCGCAGCTAGCATTTAAAGAATCAACAATAAAAATTCGTTTTTGGTTTTCGTCCCCTAACATTCCTTCTGCCTGGATGGCTGAATTATAAGTGCCAGAAAGTTTTGAAGTAACAGCAATACAAATAATTTTCTCAAATTTTTCTAATTGTTTTTTAAAGGCCTCTAAAAAATCCCTTGGCGAGGGTTGGGAGGTTTTGCCAAAACTTTTGATTCCTCTTTTTTCTGCTTCCCTCATTTTTTGGAAAGTATTTTCACCAGGCAGATTTTCTAGATCCGGCCAATCCATTTTTACAGGAACAACAGCCATTTGATATTTTTCGATTATCTCTTTAGGCAAATCTGCCGCCTCATCAGCAACTAAACCGATTTTTTGCATAAGTTTTCAAATTATTTGCCAACCTTTATTTCTGGCGATTTCTAATAATTTTTCATCCGGTTCGACAACAACCGGATTACCAACTAATTCTAACAAAGGCATGTCAAAAAAGCTATCTGAATAGGCAAAACTTTCTTTAAAGTTTATTTTTAAGTGCTCATCAATTAAAAATTTTTTTACTTTTTCAGCCTTTCCTTGGCCAAAACAAAAAGGAGGAATTATTTTCCCAGAAAACTTATCTTTGATAACTTCGAGCTTGGTTCCAACTGTAAAATTAATATTGAGACGACTAGCAATAATCTCAAGTAATTCTTGAAAGCTGCCGGAAGTTAAAATAGTCAAAAAACCATCCTCTTGATGTTTTTTTAATTTCTCAAAAACATCCTTTTTTAGAGTAGGTAAAAGATACTCATCAGCTAACCAATTAAAAATTTCATTTGCCTTTTCTATTTTTATTCCTTTTATCATTCCGACTAAATCCTGCCCCCAACCTTGGTAATATTTTTCAGTAGAGATAAAACGCATTTTCCAAAAAGGCATTAGGGCCATGTGGCTGAAAAAATACCAAAAAGTAGCCCAGAGTTTTTCCTTTGTTTTTAAATGATGCTTCGTCAACCCCAGCCAAAGGTGGGCACTAACTAAGGTCCCATCTAAATCAAAAAGGGCGATTTTGGTCTCAATGGAATTCATAGCGATTTTTTAATTTAAATTTTGGCTCTATTCCTTCTTTAATCCTTTTTAAGTTCTCTCGATGAGCCCACCAAATTAGGATAAATAAAGCCCAGCCAAGAGTGAAATAAGCGAAAGAAAAAGAACTAAGCCAGAAAACTAAAGGAAATAAACTTGACATCAAAAGACTAGTGAAGCTCATTATCTGAAAAATCAATAGAACTAAAATAAAAATAAAAGCCCAGATTAAGAAGAGTTTCCAGCCCAAAAGAATAAATAATGCTCCAACAGTAGTTGCTACCCCTTTTCCTCCTTTAAATCTAATCCAAAATGGAAAAATATGGCCTAAAACCGGAGTTAAAGCAACTGAAGCTATCTGCCAATTAAAGAACAAAAATCTTGTTGCCAAATAAGCTGGAATTACTCCTTTTAAAACATCCAAAACCGCAACCAATAAGCCCCATTTTAAACCAAAAGCCCGAACAACATTTGTCCCACCAATATTGCCCGAGCCAACTTTTCTGATATCTACTCCCTTGGCTTTGGAAATTAAAAAACCCGAAGGGACAGAGCCCAAGAGATAGCCAAAAATTATTAATAAGATTAAGTTAACAATATGAGATGGCATTTTCGAAATGAGAAATATCGGCTTTTTCTGTTTTCGGATTGAAATTAATTGCAACTATATCAATCTGCCATTTTACATCTAAAGGAATTTGCTTTTTCATTAACCAACTTTCAGCAGTAATTCTCAACTTTCTCTGTTTTGAAAAATTCACTTTTTCCTCCGGCGCTATCAACGCTGCCGGGTTTCGTAGAGTTTTCACCTCTATAAAACTGACTATATCAGATTTTTTGGCTACAATATCAATTTCTCCTTTAAGAGGCCCTTTAGAAGTTTTGGAAGAATAATTTCTATCTAAAATTTGATAACCCTTATTTGTTAAATAATTTTCAGCAATTCTTTCGCCGAAATTGCCCATTTGTCTTGTATTCATGTGGAACGTACAAAATTGTTTTACCCTTTTTACATTCTTACAACGTAAAAATCTCTGATTTTGTACGTTGTGGACCCGGCGAGAGTCGAACTCGCATCTCGGCAATGCGAATGCCGCGTAATACCATTTTACTACAGGCCCAGTCGGGGGCGAGGGAGTCGAACCCTCCATCTCACGGTCCCGAACCGTGCATTTTACCGCTAAACCAGCCCCCGGAAAATTTACTGACGAGCTAAGTGACCCAGTATTTTTTCTTTGTCATCTCATCTCTTTTCATTTCTAATTTCTCTCTTTCTTTTCTTGCCTTTTGAGTCAAGGAGCTAAGCTCCTTCTCAGATAACTTTCCCAATTTTTTAATTTCTCCTTCTAAAAATTCTCGGTCGTTTTTCTTCGGGTCCTCTAAGACAAAACCAAGTAGGACATCAAGTACCTGTCCTACCTTGGGACAAGGTGGGACATTTAAAATCTTCATCACATCATTACCATTAACTTTGAGCATCTTGACTGAAATTGGATCTTGAGAAACCTTTTCAGCTAAATATCTTAGATGACGAAGTTTATATGGCTCGGCTTTGGGGACCCCCGAACCAATCCTATCTGCCATCCTTACCTGGAGCAATTCCTCCATATTTTCTGGCCCTACCTGACGAACTAATCTCCTAACTGAGTTTGCGCCAACTTCTTCTGGATTATAGTAAAAAAGATGATAACGAACAAGTTTGGTAATTTTCTCAATATCTTTTTTGGGAAATTTCAGCCTATTTAATATTTGGCAAGTCTCCTTCGCTCCAACTATCTCGTGGCTATAAAAAGTAGCATCTGGCCCCTCGCCCCGTTTAACCTTGGGTTTACCAATGTCATGAAAAAGGGCAGCTAATCTAACATATGTATTAAAATTTTTTTTAGCCGCGTAACCTAATGAACGTAAATAGTGCTCATAACATTCGTAAATATGGTGTTTATTTTGAGTTACCCCAAATCCCGCCTCTAATTCTGGAATAATGTACTTTAATAAACCTGACTGACGCAGAAGCTCTATTCCCTCAGCTGCTCTCTCTGATATAATAATCTTCAAAAATTCATCTCTGATTCTTTCTTTAGAAATTGCTCCAATCCCGAGAGAATTTTTTTTAATTGCCTCGGCTGTTTTTGGGTCAATCTCAAAGTTAAGAGTTATAGCAAATCTCACTGCCCTCATCATCCTTAGAGCATCTTCTGAAAATCTATCCTCTGGTTTTCCTACCGCCCGAATAATTTTATTTTTTAGATCTTCTTTCCCCCTGAAAATATCGATAATCTCTACGTTGCCGGGTTTCGTAATTTTGAGCGCTATCGCATTTATCGTGAAATCCCGACGAGACAAATCTTCTCTAATAGTCTTGGCGAATTTTACTTCGTCAGGATGGCGTTTATCAGTATATTTTGCTTCTGACCTATAGGTAGTTATTTCAATCTCCTTTAATTTTGGGTTTTTACTTTCCGTTTGCACGGTCACGGTTAAGAATTTATTTTCATAAAAACTTTTTGAGAATATTTTTTGAATCTCTTTTGGTCGAGCCGAGGTAGCCACATCCCAATCTTCGGGCTCCACCCCCCTTAAAAAATCCCTGACACAACCTCCAACAATATGGGCCTCAAAGTTGGCCTGATTTAATTTCTGAATAACAAGTTTTACCTCTTTCGGTATGGCCATGGTTTCATCTTATCTTAAAAATTGATTTTTTTCAATCCTATGATAAAATCGGTTTAGTTGCCCTCGTGGCGTAATGGATAGCGTTATTGCCTTCGGAGCAATGGGTGAAGGTTCGACTCCTTCCGAGGGCACAAAAGTGTGGTATAATAAAAAAACGTGAACCCCGTTAGAAGTCTCTAGCAGAAAAAATTTGCGAAATTTTTTCTGCATCAGACTAACGGGGTTATTCCTATAATTTTTGTCTGTCTGAAATTAACTATCAGTTATATAATGACAGACTTCTAACGGGGTGAAAAAAATATTTTTAATTGTCTTTTTGGGAAGCTTACTGTTTCCTTTAATTAGTTTGGCCGGCACCTATATTGCTGACGGTTTTAATGTTTATTATGAGGGCTTAATTCCCTGTGGGAAGGATGTTTGTATGGGTGGCGTTACTAGAACAATTGAAGAGGCCTTAAAAGAAGGTGAAACTTTACCAGTAGCCTGCACGAGGGCAGGAGGAGAGATGTATTCCACTAAATATCCATCTCAGACTCCAGAGCTTCCCTCTGAAGCACGTTGCCAATTCTGTCATCTTTTTGTAATGTTAGATGGAATAATTGATTTTGTTTTGTTTCAATTGGTTCCTCCTTTAGCTATTTTAATGTTAGTAATTGCAGGGATAATGTATATTATAGCTCACTTTGCCGGAGCAGAAATCCTGCCAGAAGGAGGAAGGGGAGGACCGGCTATGTATGGTCAAGCGAAAAGGGTAATAAATTCGGTAATAATTGGGCTACTTATAATTTATACTGGTTGGTTGATTATTAATTTGTTTTTCCAATTCATTGGTGTAGCTCCCTGGACTGGTTTACAAAGCGGCTGGTTTTCCATTAAGTGTCCAATAGCCCTCCCCTAATGCCCCGTACCCGTACGGGTATAGAGCCCCCATAGCTCAATTGGTAGAGCAGATCCCTCTTAAGGATAAGGTCGTAGGTTCAAATCCTACTGGGGGCACTAATAAAAATTAAAAATTAAAAATTAAAAATTTTGAAAGTTTTTTTATTTTAGGAACTTGTTATAATAAAATTGATATGCTAACGCCAGAGGAAAAAACAAAAATTGTTGAAAAATATAAATTACATAGTGCAGATACCGGCTCTCCAGAAGTGCAAATTGCCTTATTAACTGAAGAGATTGAAAGGTTACTTTTACATTTAAAAAAGCATCCTAAAGATTTCCATTCCAAGAGAGGGTTATTGAGGATGGTGGATAAGAGAAGAAAATTTTTAAACTATTTAAAAGAAGAGGATATTAAAAGATACAATAGCATCGTCAAGAAAATAAGACTAAAAAAATAAAATGGCTATAAGAATTAAACCCAAGGCCCAAAGGATTGCCGTTTTAATTGACGTCCAGAATATGTATCATTCAGCAAAAAACCTTTACGGAGCAAAGGTTAATTTTGCCGAGGTATTAAAGACAGCGGTGGCTGGGAGAACACTAATCAGAGCGATTGCTTATGCTATCCGCACCGAGGGAGGTGAAGAAAAAGCTTTTTTTGAAGCTTTGGAAAGAATAGGAATTGAGGTAAAAATGAAAGACCTCCAGGTTTTTCCAGGCGGATTAAAAAAAGGTGATTGGGACGTCGGAATAGCGGTTGATGCAATAAAATTTAGTGATTTTCTGGATGCGATTATTTTGGTTACCGGCGATGGCGATTTTGTGCCCTTAGTAGAGTACATCAAATATGCTAAATCAGCCGGAGTGGAAATAGTGGCTTTTGGCAGGTCGGCTTCCGGAAAATTGCGAGAAGTAACTGATGATTTTATTGATTTAGAAGGGGAGCCGGAAAAATATCTATTGAAAAAATGACTAATGAAAAATTCAAATTAGAACTAGACAAAAGAGAGCTAAGAGTCGAAATTAATAATTTAGCTGAACAGGCTTCGGGCGCCTGTTTTGTTCGTTATGGCGATACCGAGGTTTTATCTACTGCCGTGATGTCACAATACGCAAAAGAAGAACAAGGTTTTTTCCCTTTAACTGTTGAATATGAAGAAAGATATTACGCTGCCGGTAAAATCCGGGGGCCAAGATATATCAGAAGAGAAAGCCGGCCTTCAGATGAAGCAATCTGCAATGCCAGACTAATCGACCGGGCCATCCGGCCCATTTTCCCAGAAAACTTGAATCGAGAAGTCCAGGTGGTAAATACTATTCTTTCCTGGGATGGCCAAAATGAGCCTGATATTTTAGGATTAATTTCCACTTCTTTAGCTTTATCAATTTCCAATATCCCTTGGTCGGGCCCGGTAGCAGTAGTTCGAGTCGGAAAAATAAATAATGAATTTATCTTAAATCCAACCTACGAAGAACGAGGAAAAAGCCAAATCGATTTAGTGATTGCCGGAATTCTTAAAAATGACGAAGTCCTAATTAATATGCTTGAAGGAGGATTCGATGAAGCAGAAGAAGAACTTATTTCGGGGGCTTTTGAATTCGCAAAGCCATATTTAAAAAAACTTATTACTTTTCAAAAAGAAATCTCAGAAAAAATCGGCAAAGAGAAAATTGAATTAAAAACTTTTCCAATTGATGCCGGATTAGAAAGGAAAATTAAAGATTTTTTAGGAGACGAATTAGAAAAAGCTATTTTTCAGCCAAAAAAAATAGACAGAATGGACGACGTTAATAATCTTAAAGAAGAATTAATTTCCTTCATTGAAAATGAATATCCAGGAGAAAAAGAAATCGCTTTAACTCAAAGTTTCTTTGAAAAAGAAATTGAGAGATTAGTTCATCAAAATATTATTGAAAAAGAAAAGAGACCAGATGGTAGGAAATTAGATGAAATCAGGGAACTTCATTGCGAAGCAGGATTACTACCTCGAACCCATGGTTCGGGTCTATTCTGTCGAGGCCAGACAAAGGCTCTTTCTATTTTAACTTTAGGAGCGCCGGGGGACCAACAGATTTTAGAGGGGATGGAAATTGTTGGCAAAAAACACTTTATGCATCATTATAATTTTCCTCCTTACTCAGTTGGTGAAATAAGACCGATGCGAGGGCCGGGGAGAAGAGATATTGGACATGGAATGCTGGTCGAAAAAACCCTTTTGCCCGAAATTCCGCCTTTTGAAGATTTCCCTTATACAATAAGAATCGTTTCAGAAATCTTATCATCCAATGGCTCTACTTCAATGGCTTCAGTCTCCAGTTCTTCTCTGGCCTTAATGGATGCTGGAGTTCCAATCAAAAGCCCGGCAGCTGGAATTGCTTTGGGGTTGATGAACGACGCAAAAGGTAATTACAAAATTTTAACTGATATTCAAGGGCCAGAAGACCATCATGGCGATATGGATTTTAAAATAGCCGGAACTAAAAAGGGGGTAACAGCAATTCAAATGGATGTTAAAATTGATGGGATTACAGCAGAAATTTTAAAAGAGGTATTAGAACGAGGGAAAAAAGCCCGGCTTCAAATTCTAGCCGAAATGGAAAAAGTATTGCCAAAACCCAGGCCAGAACTTTCTCCGTTTGCTCCAAGAGTTCTAATTTTACAAATTAACCCTGAAAAAATTAGGGAAGTAATCGGTCCCGGAGGAAAAGTGATTAATGAAATAATTAAAGAATGCGGGGTTTTGATTGACATTGAAGATTCGGGCAAGGTTTTTATTACTGCTGAAAAAGAAGAAGCGGCTAAAAAAGCAATTGATTGGATAAAAAATCTTACCAGAGAAGTTAAAGTGGGGGAAATTTTTCAAGGAAAAGTAAAAAAAATTTTAGACTTTGGAGCTTTTGCTGAAATTTTGCCAGGGCAGGAGGGCTTGATTCACATTTCTCAATTAGCTCCTTATCGGGTAAACAAAGTTGAGGATATAGTGCGGGTTGGCGACATTGTACCAGTTAAAGTTATTTCAATTGACGAACTTGGTAGAATAAATCTTTCTTTAAAAGAGGCTAAAAAATGATATGCCTGAGGAAATTGAAGAGAAAAAAGAGTTTCTAAAACGAGAAGAAATAAAGACAATGCAAAAGGAGATTGCTAAATTGAGAGAGATAGAAGCTCAAAAAGAAAGAGAAAGAATTGCCGAAATTAAAGCCGGAGAGAAATTTAAAAAACCTCCAATCCCCCAGATAATCCCTGAAGGTCAACCTCCAGTTCCCCCGGCTGCTGCCAAAAAGGCACCGCCAGAAGCACCTCCTTTAGGAACTCTAATCCCAAGACTCATTTCTAGAAAACCAAGTCCTTTAACAAAAATTTTAGTTAGGGCGGGGTTTTTGCTTCTTTGTCTTTTCCTTGTTGGTTTTTCTTATTGGTTTTTTGAAGTAAGAAAGCCCAAGGTTATGGAAATTACTCCACCAGTTGAAGAAATCACTCCGCCAGCAGAAGAAACCCCGGTAAAACCAGAAATAACCATTCCTCCTCCTCTAATTTTAGTTGGAGAAACAAAAACTCCAGAAATCTCAAAAAATGAAGAAATTCCCGGAGTTTTAAAACAGTTAATGAACGAGGATTTGCCGGCAGGCGTTTTTACCCGGGTTGCAATTAAAGATACCAGTCAAAATCGATTGGCTTCATTAGAAGATTTTTCCCAGGCCTTCCAAATTGAAGTGCCAGAAGGATTTTTTCAAAAATTAGAATCTGATTTTACCTTGGCTATCTACGCTCAAAAAGAGGGGAAAAGAGTGGTCTTATCAGCTAAAGTAAAGGATCAAAAAGGATTAAGTGAATTATTAAAAAACTGGGAGACGAAAATTTCAAAAGAAGGAGTTTCTGTCTCAGGTTCGAAAATTCCCTCCTTAACTTCTTCTTTCAAAACTGCCACCTTTCAGGGAGTACCTTCCCGCTATCTAACTATTTCTAAACAAGATTTCGGAATTTGTTATGCCGTGTCTGATGATTATTTTGTCTTAACCACCTCTTTCGAAAGTTTCCAAAAAATAATCGGTGAATTAAAATCGTTAACCTTAGAAAAAAATATTGGCCAATTGTTTATTGTTGGTTTTGAGGGAAAAATACTAACCCCACAATTAGAAGATTTTTTTAAAAAATATCGCCCGGGGGGAGTACTTTTACTATCGAAAAATATTGAAAACAAAGAACAATTAAAGAGTTTAATTTCTGGCCTCCAAGCTCTTGCTTTACAAGAAACAGGGCTACCCCTTTTTATAGCCGTTGACCAAGAAGGTGGGACAATTTCCCCAATTGACTTTCTAGAGGAAACAACGGCTCAATCAGAAATTAAAAACATAGAAGAGGCCTATCAAGTTGGATTAAAACGTGGTCAGGAACTCAAAGAATTGGGGGTCAATCTTAATTTAGCTCCTCTTTTAGATTTTGACCTGCCCGCTACTCCAGAAGAAAAAGATTTTATCTTTGAGCGATCTTTTCAAAAATCCCCCCTCGACATTGGTAATTTTTCTAAGGCCCTAGCGGCTGGCCAAGAAGCAGCTGGAATTTTAACTGTCATCAAACATTTTCCAGGTTATGGTGGAATCACCCCTAATCCTGAGGAGGAGTTGGCAACTTTAGAAACGACTCCTGAAATTTCCCAATTTAAAAAAGCACTAGAAGGAAATCCTGAAATGGTAATGACTTCAGATGTAATCTATAACGACATCGATTCCTCCTTACCCTTCACTTTTTCTCCAAAAGGCATTCAATTTTTAAAAAATAATTTGGGCCCAAAGATTCTCGTTCTCTCGGATGATTTAGACCAAAATTCTTTATTAAATAAATTCCCGCTGAAAGAAATAATGACGAGGCCCATTGAGGCTGGGGTCGACATTTTAATTTTCTCTGGCTACAGACTACCAGTTGAACAAGGTTTAGATGAGTTTTTTACTGCGGCAAAGCAAAAAGAAGTCTCCGAAACAAAAATCCAAGAAGCCATTTCCAGAATTACTCAATTAAAACAAAGGTTGTCAAAATAAATACGGAAAATTATGGACAAAAAATTGTTAGATGAATTTAAAAAAAATTTAGAAAAAGAAAAAACTGCTCTTGAAGAGCAGTTAAAAAAATTTGCCAAAAAGGATGAGAAACTACCAGGTGATTGGAACACTGTTTTTCCAAAATATGATGGGGGAGAGTCGGGTAGCGCTGCCTTAGAAAAAGCAGCCGATGAAGTGGAAGAGTATAGCACGCTTTTGCCTATCGAATATAGTTTAGAACTTCGCTTGAGAAATATTGATTTAGCTTTAGAAAAAATTCAAAAGGGTAAATACGGAATTTGCGAGAAATGCGGTAAAGAAATCCCGATTGACCGCCTAAAAGTCTCTCCGGAATCTCGTTTTTGTTTAAAATGTAAAACCCAGTAGTGAAAATTCGACTCGCTTACGCGACTTTTAGGTTTTTCTTTCAGAAAAACCTTGTCGAATTTCTACTACTGGGTAAAAAATAAATGCCCTCTAAAGTATTTTCTGCTGCTATCGTGGGGTTAGAAGCTCAAATTATTGAAGTGGAAGTTGATGCCTCATACGGATTGAGGCATTTTGAAATTGTGGGGCTTCCTGATAAAGCGGTAGAGGAATCCCGAGAAAGAGTCGGGGCGGCAATTGAAAGCTCTGGCTTCCAGTCGCCTCATCACCAACCAATTCGAGTTTTGGTTTCTTTGGCTCCGGCTGATTTAAAAAAAGAGGGGTCAATTTACGACCTGCCGATTGCCTTGGGTTATCTTTTGGCAGCTGAGAAAATTAAATTTAACCCTGAAAATAAAATTTTTTTAGGAGAATTAGCTTTAGATGGAAGGTTAAGGCCGATAAAAGGAGTTCTGTCTTTTGCTGTATCTTGCAGAGAAAAGGGGGTAGAAGAAATTATTTTACCAAAAGAAAATGCCACTGAAGCTAGTTTAATCCGAGAAATAAAAGTAATCGGAGCAGAAAATTTAAAAGAGGTTATTAATTATTTAGAAGGAAAAAAAGAAATTTCGGCCTGGAAAGTTAATATTGAAAATTTCTTAAAAGAACCTGAATACAATATCGATTTAGGTTATATCAAGGGTCAAGAATCTTCAAAAAGAGCTTTAGAAATTGCTACTGCTGGTGGCCACAATCTGGCAATGATGGGCCCGCCGGGAGCAGGAAAAACACTTTTGGCACAGGCCATTCCTTCGATTTTACCTCCCCTTTCTTTTGAGGAGTCCTTAGAGGTAACCAAAATCTATAGCATTGCCGGATTATTACCAAAAGATAAACCCTTAATTAATCTCCGGCCTTTTCGTTC
>Ga0172362_10000282_pt1 | contig 40129 bp, 50 predicted proteins | sample LakKivs1_kivu2a2_FD_114534 | JGI IMG/M metagenome (GOLD analysis project Ga0172362, IMG submission 114534) | Sediment microbial communities from Lake Kivu, Rwanda - Sediment s1_kivu2a2 | ecosystem: Environmental > Aquatic > Freshwater > Lake > Sediment | place: Rwanda: Western Province, Lake... | reverse complement strand
TGACGCCCAGCACTTTTGTCTGGCCCAGAGACGGAAGCGCGTGTTCGTTGTCTCAGGTCCTCGAGAGTGGTTCCGTCCCCAAGAAGTACTATTTGAGTGGGAAGGCAGCGGCGGGTATACTCCGAAGGGCCGAGAGGCGGGGCAAAGATCTCCCGCCGCAGCTCAAGACGGCCCTGGAGCAGGTGGTGATGGACTCCCCGACGTAGCCGGCACACTCTGCTCGCGCGGGAAATCGAGGAGCGGCGGGCTCGGCACCGACATGGACCTGTCGGGCGGCGTCGTCCCATGCCCGGTGAGGGAGACTGCCGCCACCATCACCGCCAAGCATTCCGGCGGAAGCCACCAATGGGCGCTGCACAACGAAGCCGACAACCTGATACCGGTTAAGAAGGTGCTCCCATTCGACACCACGCAGATGACCTCCGCCTTGAACTACAGCAGGCCCAAGGAGGGAGACCCGTGCCACCCCCTCGCCTCCACGGCGCACCCGCCTGCTGTGGCCATACACGAGACGGATGCGAAGGTGATAGCCCTGCAGGACGTCCGGGAGATCGAGAAGCGCCAGAACGGGCGGGGATGGAACGACGAGGGCATCAGCTACACCGTGGACGCCGCCGCGACGCAGGGGGTGGCCTACGGCTGCGACCTTTCCCAGAAGGCAGAGGGCGTCGGGTTCAAGGAGGGCGTCTCCGCCTGCGTGGCGCCGGGCACGCACCCAGGCCATGGCAACCACGTGGTGATGCCAACGGTGGCCTTCAAGCCGAGCCACTACACGCGCGACAAGGACGGTGCCCCCTCGGAGGTGTGTCCACCACTTACCAAGGAGGCGGACAAAGGCGACCAGGATCCCCTGCTACTCGCCCCGTCGAAGGAGACGTACTGCGTACGTAGATTGACGCCGACCGAGTGCGAGCGTTTGATGGGTTTTCCTGACGGCTACACGCGGATACCGTGGAAGGGGAAGCCACCGGAAGATTGCCCGGACGGAAATAGGTACAAAAGTCTTGGTAATTCATTTGCTGTACCTGTCGTACGGTGGATAGGGCAAAGGGTGGACGCGTTCTTGAAAACGGCGGAAGCAACATGAACGGCTACGGATGGCAAACCAAGACGGCTCTCAGGTATACGAAGGAGACGGTTCACGACGCCTTCGATCTCATGCAAGATTGGCAGGCTAGGCAGTTCTGGTACCCGACGCACGACTATGTCACATGGCTGGAGCGGATGCTGGAAAGGCGCAAGAACAGAAAGGCGGTGCCGAAATGAAGAAGGTTCTCGTGGGTCTCATGCTCACCATCCCGTGGATGGCGGCCGTGGTCGCGACGGGTGCCTGGGCCGTGCATGACGAGAAGCTCATGGCGGCCTTGAAGGCCACCACGTCGATCTACGTCGTCGTAATCTACACGATATCGCTCGGAGCGTTACTATTGTTCTTTGGCATCTTGGCCAACGCCGGGTGGAGGATCATACTCGGGAAGGGCGGCCGGAAGCGTGCAGACAATTAGGGGCACCGTCCATCGGGTGCTCTTCGCCTCCGAGACAAGCGACTTCAAGGTCTTCCAGATACGACGGAAGGACAGGGCGCTCATATCGGTGACGGGGGAGTTCCCGCACATCGTCCCCGGGGCGACCATCGAGGTCCACGGGGACTTCCGCACGCACCCGAAATACGGCGTGGGTTTCAGAGCTGACGCCTTCACGCACTGCCACGATGGGTCGCCGACCAGCCTCTGCCTCTATCTGCAGGCCATCGCCAAGTGGATAGGTCCCGAGAGGTCGGTCGCCCTTGTGAGACACTTCGGGGAGAAGTTGGAAGAGGTCATCGAGACGGCGCCGGAGCGGTTGGCCGAGGTTGAGGGCGTCGGTGAGAAGATCGCCCGGAGCATCGTTGAGGCCTGGGGCGAGAACAAGAGCATGAAGGATGTCAGGGTCTTCCTGCATGGCCTCGGACTCAGCGAGTCGAAAATTCGCAAAGTGCTCACGTCCTTCGGTCCGGACAGCGAGAGCGTCCTCAAGGACAACCCGTGGAGGCTGCTCGAGCACGGGTTCGGGTTCAGCACGTGCGACTCCATAGCCGAGAAGCTCGGGAAGGAGCGCACCGGCGAGATGCGGTGGAAGAGCCTCGCCCTGCACGCCCTGCGGCAATGTTCGTCGTCCGGGCACCTTTTCCTGCTCAAGGGCGACCTCGCCGCCGCCTTCAACGCCTACAACCGCGGGAATCCTTGGCCCATCAAGGACGGCGAGGTCTCCTGGGCGGACATCGAGCCGCACGTCAAGTCCCTGTCGTCAGACGGGAGCGCGGTCACGGACGGCGACCGCGTCTACGACCTGTCGCTTTTCTTCTACGAGAACGAGTCGGCGCGCCTGCTCCACAGGCTCATGTCGACACCGGGGACCATCAAGCTCGACGCCGTGAGGGGGGAGGAGTTCATCGAGCGCTACGAGAAGATCGAGGGCATCACGCTTTCGGACGCCCAGAAGGACGCCGTCCGGTCGTTCCTGTCGGAGAAGGTGCTCATCATCACGGGGTGCCCCGGCACGGGCAAGACCACGGTGGTCAAGGGGCTGGTGACCATCCTCAAGCTTCTGCACGCCTCGTTCGAGCTGCTGACGCCGACCGGCATCAGCGCCAAGAGACTTGGCATGGTTTCAGGGTGCCCCGCCATGACCATCCACCGCCGGCTCGGCTACAAGGGCAGGAGCTGGGACTACAACGCCGTGGTCAAGTACCCGACGCAGGCCGTCATCGTCGACGAGACGTCGATGGTCGACCAGGAGGTCTTCTACCGGATGCTGTCGGCGCTACCCCTGTCGACCAAGCTCGTCTTCGTGGGGGACAACGACCAGCTCCCGTCCGTGGGGCCGGGCTCCGTACTGCGCGAGCTGATCTCCTGCGGGAAGGTCAAGACAATCTTCCTCGACACGATCTTCAGGCAGGACAAGCAGTCCGACATCATCAAGGCCGCCAAGAAGGTGCGGGACGGCGACCAGGACCTGTCCCTCTTCAAGCAGGACAGGGCCGCCGACGTCTGGTTCATACCGGACAAGGACCATGACCACATCCAGAGGACGGTCGTCTCCTTTGCCGAGGAGATCATGCGCCACAACCGCACCTCGGCCGACAAGAAGCACTTCCAGATCATCACGCCGAGGAACGACGGCCCGGTGAGCGTCGACTCCCTGAACGAGGCCCTGCAGAGGGCCCTGAACCCGCCGGCGCCGGACAAGAAGGAGTTCACGATAGGCCGGACGACCATCCGCAAGGGCGACAGGGTCATCATCCGGAAAAACAACTACGAGCTGGAGGTCTTCAACGGGGACATCGGCAAGGTGGCCTTCGTCACCCCGGACCACGTGACCGTGGACGTAGAGGACTACGGGGACGCCACGCGCCGGGTGGACATCCCGATGAAGATCGCCGACGAGATGATCAAGATGGCCTACGCCGTCACGGTGCACCGGGCGCAGGGCCTCGAGTACCCCCTGGTCATCATGCCGTTCGTGCGTGCGCACGGCCGGCTGCTCCTGCAGAGGAACCTGCTCTACACGGCCATGACACGGGCGAAGAGGAAGGTCATCATCATCGGGCAGGCGAGCGCGCTGGAGGCGGCGATAGCCAACGACAAGATCCAGAAGCGGAACACGATGTTCGCGGAAAGGATACGCGCATGGACCAACGGACAAGGGATCACGTTGCGAGGCTTGTTCTCGAATCCGGACGACTATCGGAATGCCGAAGGCCTCAGGTTGCTGCTGTCATACGAGGACAAAAGCTGACGGCGTTCTGCTGGTCGAGGCCGATACCGGGGCAGGACTTGTCCGGGACCTTCCCCATCATCGAGGCTCTCACAACGGATATGTTGTGGGGGATGTGGATCAATCCAGAGCCCGTCATGGTATGCTACCGGTTCCCGTCCTTCGTGGACTTCTGTGCCCTGTACAACTCCCCGATACGGGAGGTGCACTTCATGGGAGAACTGGACGACCCGGACGCGGTGACTTTCCTCAACAGGCTCAGCAAGGACTCGCCAAAGGAGGGGTTCAAGGTCGTGCAGCTTGATTTCGGGAGGGGCGAGGAAAAGCGTTAATCCGTCCGCTGCCGGTAGTATATTGCATCAAAGGCTTCAGGTTTTCAGGGAACGCGTCACCGTTTTCGGAACAGGAGACACCCGCATGTCGATCGACACCGGCACCATCTACGACCAGCTCCTCAAGCTCCAAATCGACCTCGACTTCGGCGACATCCCCACCCCGGCCTACCTCCAGGCGAAGATCCTCGAGTGTAGCAACAACACGCGCAGCGTCGAGAAGCGCATGATCGAGGCGACGCGCGAGTTCTCCTCCAAGGAGAAGAGCCTCAAGCTCGAGCAGGTGCGTCTGGAGATCAAGAAGCGCGACCTCCTCGTCAATGACCCCGTGATCAAGAAGCTCCCGACGGGCAAGGAGCGCGAGGCGGCCGCCGACCGCATGCTCGAGAAGGAGCACGACACCGTCGTGGCATTCGAGAACGATGTCATGGAGCTCCAGAACCTCCTCTCGTCGATACGCCTCGTGCACCAGAACCTCCGCACGACCAACTCCGACATCCGCGTGCTGATGCGGATCATGGAGCAGCAGATATTCAAGCTGAACGTGGGGACCAAGACCGACAAGGAGGTCAGCGGCCTCCTTGCCAGCCTGGGGGAGGTCGAAAGGCTTGAGGAGGAGATCACGCCGGATGACGTCGAGTCATCCACGCAGTCCATAGAACCGGACGAGCCGGACGGCCGGTCGGAGGGCGCGACCCAGAAAAAGGACACCGCGCTTGACGAGGCTGGTAGCGAGGACGGGGAGGGGCTGGGGGTGTCGTCGTTCCTCACCGAGGAGCCGGAGGAGGCTGGCGTCGCAGAGGACGCCCCTGCGGCGGACGGGGACGGCGAAGGGCCCGCTCAATCGGCAGTCGGAAGCGCGGCAGCCAACGCAAGCGACGGCAGCCAGCGCCGGACGGAGGCAGCCGGAGACGGCGGCGGAGGGCCCGTGGTGGGAGGGCTTGACATCGACCTCGGCGAGATATTGGGCGAGCCGCAGAAAGCCCCTGCGGCGCAGCCTTCGCCGAAGGCCGAGCCGGCGGGAGGGAAGGCGGCGGACACGGGTGCCAAGCCCAAGTCCGACGGTCCGCCACAGGGCAAGGTTCCGAAGGAGGCGGAACTCGACATAGACGACATCTTGGCGAGTCTGAGCTAGTCGCCGGAGGCGGCAAGGATGGACATAGCAGATCTTGTGATGGATGCGGTGCGGGAGGTGACGCGCGAGCGGCTGGGCGATAAGGCCGCGCGCCGCATGGATTCCAAGCCCATCCGCAAGAGGCTTTCCAAGAAGGTCTTCGACCTCGTCTTCTTCGAGCTTCTGAGCACGGGGGTGGTGAAGCTGCCACCGGGTTTGGGAAGCCTGCGCACCACGGAGGTCAAGAAAAAGACCGCCTTGGTGTTCGACAAGAGAAGGAAGGTGATGGTGGAAAGGCCGGCGAGCTCGAGAAAGATACTGTACAGGCCGGGCGACACCATCAGGGAGTTTCTGTAGGGGATCCTCACACACGCGTCAACGGCCCGCCCCGGGGCGGGCGGAAGCAAAGGAGAAAAGGCCATGGCAGTTGAGGAATTTGGGTTTGACAGGGATGACATCCAGCCCACCAGGTTCAAGAAGTACAAGGGCAAGGGCGGGAAGTCCGACCGCGTCGGGATCGTCTTCGCCGACGGGCAGGCGCCATGCGTCGGCGCGACATGCCACTACAAGGACCGCTACTTCCTGTGCAAGAGCACGAAGGAGAAGAGGGAGATCTGCTGCCTGCACAGCTACGAGGGCAATCTGCCCAAGCAGCGGATGGCGTGCGTCCTCATCATGTACGACATCGCCGAGAAGGACGGGAAGAAGACGCTCCGCGGCTACGAGCTGACCCCGTGGATTTTCAGCGACACGATGTACGTGAAGCTGCGGATCATGAACAAGGAGTGGCCGCTCGACAAGCACGACGTGACCCTCACGTGCACGAACGAGGACTTCCAGACCATCGAGCCGCAGGCCTGCAAGGAGTCATTCTGGAGGTCGAAGCCCGAGCTCCAGAAGAAGATCCTCGCGGAGGCGGCGGAGATGAGGAAGACCCTCGCCAGGCAGATCGCGGCCGACCTCAGCATCACCGAGATCCGCGAGCAGCTGGGCATCGACGCCCCCGGCGCCGACGATGCGGCGGCGGACGTCAGCCTGGGCGACGTGGTGGGGAACCTCTAGCCCATGGCGCGCCTGCTCGGGTTGGACCCGTCGCTGCAGAAGGCGGGATATGTGGTGCTGGACTCCGGCAAGCCCGACTCGGAGGTTGTCGAGAAGGGCATGCTCAAGACGTCCCCCAAGGACGGGATACTCGTCCAGCGCCTCATCCTCCAATCCGGGCATGTCCGCGAACTCATGGAGAGGCACGACATCGGGTTTGTCGGCATGGAGGCGCCGTTCTTCGGGGCGGGGAGCACGGAGGTGCTCTTCGCCCTGAACCAGTTCCTCCACAAGGTGTTTCTGGAACGGGGCACGTTCGTGGTCTGCTTCCCGCCGCAGATGCTCAAGAAGCTGGTCTTCCCCGACATCAGCGTGGCCGAGGTCCACAAGCCGCACATGATCGACAGGGCGAAGACGGCTCTCGGGCTCCAGGGCAGGAGGCTGGCGGAGGATGTCGCGGACGCCTATTGGGCGGGCGTGTTCGGCAAGAGGTTCTACCTCTGGCACGTCGAGAAGGCGCTGGCGGAGTCGGATCTCGGGGAGTACGAGCGGGACACGTACTGCGGCAAGCACACCTACGTGAGGGGCCCGAGGAAGGGCTCGACGGAGTACAGCGGCATCGTCTACAGGGAGAACGAGCTGTTCTTCGACTTCAAGGCAATCAAAAGGAGAAGCGAAAGTGGCCTTCCAAAAGAAGAAGAAAAAGGAACTGCGGGAGCAGAAGAATAGGATCGCCGAGGAGAAGGCCGCGAAGCCGGCGAGCGACGCCGAGGCGCTGGAGTTCATCAAGTCCCTCGAGAAGTCGGGCCATCTCGGCAACATCAAGAAGAAGATCGACTTCGTACCCACGGGGTCGTGGGTCGTCAACAGGCTCATCGGGGACGGGTCCCAGCAGAACAGGCCGGGCGGCGTGCCCCGCGGGTACGTCACGGAGATATACGGCGACGAGGGCTGCGGCAAGACGACGCTCGCCCTCCACATCGCCAAGGAGGCCCTGGACGCCGGCTTCCGCGTGATCTACGCCGACTTCGAGAAGAGCCTCCGCCAGCAGCGCAAGTACGTCGAGAACATCGGCGTCAACATCTCGCCGCCGAACTTCTGCCACATCGAGCCGGACAACTTCGAGGACGGCGTCAAGCTGATCGGCATCGCCATGGTGAAGCTGGCGCCAGCCCTCGTGATCGTCGACTCGGTCACCGCGATGCTCCCCAAGGCGGCCTTCGAGGGTGACGCCGACGTGAGCGTCCAGGTGGGGCAGCACGCCAAGCTGACGGGCACGTGGCTGAACTGGATCACGAAGAGGCTCGGCAGGAGGAACTGCGCCCTTGTGCTGGTGAACCAGCTGCGGAGCACCATCAAGGCCGACAAGTTCGACATGGGCCCGAAGGAGGTCACCTCCGGCGGAAGGGCCATCCGGTTCTTCACCTCCCTGCGCCTGCACATGCACCCCGGGGAGAAGGAGAGGGTCGAGGTGATCAGCGACATCACCGGTGTGGAGGAGAAGAAGGCCATCAGCCAGGTTGTGAAGGTCGTGGTCGAGAAGAACAAGCTCGACATTCCCTTCAAGTCCGGGCCCATCTACATCCGCTTCGGGTACGGCATCGACAACATTATGTCCATGATCGAGCTCGGCATCAACCGCCGCGTCATCAAGAAGGAAGGCGCCTGGTTCTCGTGGAAGGACAAGAACTCCGACCTGCAGTTCAGGATGCAGGGCAAGCAGGCCCTCAAGAAGTACCTCGACGAGACGCCGGAGGTCACCGACGTGCTCAAGGCCGTGCTGCAGCCGGGCCAGGACATGACGGAGATGGACAACACCATGCGCGAGCTCGAGGTCAAGAGGCAGTCCGGGTCGCTCTCCGAGGACGAGAAGGACGAGCTGCGCACCATCCGCAAGATGAAAGGCCTGCCGGTCGACGACATCGGGCTCTCCGAGGAGGACACCACCGACTTGGAGGAACTCGAGAAGTCAATCGCGGGGGCCAAGGGCGCCACGGAAGGCGAAGGGGACAAGGAATAGCCGGTGATACGCGCCGAGATAACGAACTACGAGTCCATCGAGCACGCCGTCCTGGAGATCGACGGGTTCACGACGGTGCAGGGCCCGAACCAGAGCGGCAAGAGCGCCGCGATGCGGGCCATCAACGCCGCCCTGACGAACCAGCCGGGCACCGCCTTCATCTCGTGGGGCAAGAGCTTCTGCGAGGTGCGGATAACGGCCGAGGGATTCGATCTCCTCTGGCACAAGGAGGAGGGGAACAACTACTATGTCGTCAACGGGAAGCGATTCGACAAGATAGGCAAGGACGAGCCGCCGGCGGAAATCGGGGCGCTGGGCTACGGCAGTGTCAACATCAACGGCCAGCGGCACAGCCTGCACTACGCCGAGCAGTTCAACAGCCTTTTCCTCGTCGACGAGCAGGGAAGCACGAAGGTGGCCGACCTCGTGGCCTCGGTCTACGGCCTCGACAGGCTGTACAAGGCCTCGGAACTGTGCAGCAGGGACCAGAAATCGCGCGAGGCCCTGCTCAGGGTAAGGAGGAAGGATCTCGAGGAGATGGACGGCGACCTCAAGAAATTCGAGGGCCTCGACGACGTCGTCTCCGCCGGCGAGGGGCTGAAGGCGGCCGCGCAGGGGATCGACACGAAATCGTCTGCTGTCCACAGGGCCAGGGGGTGGCATGCCTCCGTCAACAGCCTCGCAGTCGACTGCAACAGGCTGAAACCGTCCCTTTCCGTGCCCGTGCCTTCCGGGGAGGGGCTGCAGGAGGGCCTCCAGAGGGCCTCCAAGGCGAGGCACCTCCTGGGGGACGCAGAGTCCATGGCCGGTGACGTGAGGCGCCTGCAGGCCTCCATAGAGGCCTCCGTGCCCGATTCCGAGGCCTTGGCGGAGGGGGTCGAGCGCTACCGGTCCCTTTGTGGCATATTGGGGCGCTTGGAGCAGACCCAGGCGGACGAGTCGAGGTTGTCACCATGCGTGCCGGTTCAAGTCCTCGGAGCCGAGGCCTTGGAAGGCTTGTCCGGCGGGATATCGAGGCTGAACTTCCTCAAGTCGTCCGTAGAGGGCATACTCTCGGCGAAAGGCGACCTCGAGAGGGTCTCCGCCGAGGTGTCGGAGTGCGGCCGCGACCTCTCGTCCGTTGAGGAGGAGATGTCGGGGTTCAAGGTGTGCCCCCTCTGCGGGGCGGAGAGAAAATGAGGTTTCTGACCTTCAGCGACCCGCACATCAGCGCCGTGAACCCGCAGTCGCGGGTCGGCAGCTACCTGTCCGACATCAGGGACAAGCTGTCCCAGATAGGGGCGGCCGGGAAGAAGCTCGGCGTGAGCTTCTACGTGCTGGCGGGCGACCTGTTCAACCTGAAGGCGCCGATGCGCAACCCGCACAGCCTGAACACCACGCTCATCGAGATATTCAAGGGCTTCGGGGCGCCCGTCTATGCGGTCGAGGGGAACCACGACCTCAAGAACGACAGCTACGCCAGCTTCTCCGAGCAGCCCTTGAGCGTGCTCTACAGCGACGGCACGCTCAAGCAGATACGCGACGAAGTGATCTCCGACGGAGAGGTCTCCGTGAGGCTGCGCGGCTTCCCGTTCGTCGAGGAGCCCGACCTGTCGGCGCTCCCCAAAAGGGTTGCCGGGACGGACTTGAGCGTCGCGGTGATGCATCTCTTCTCCAGCCTGGACGGAGGCATGTACCATCTCCGCAAGGTGTTCTCGTACAAGGAGTTGGCGGTGCTGGGGGACGACTTGTTCGTGATGGGTCACTACCACTTCGACCAAGGCATATCCACCATCAGGCACGAGGGCCGGGATGTGACCTTCATCAACCTCGGCGCCGTGAGCCGCGGGGCGATCATCGAGGACAATCTCCAGAGGATCCCCAAGATAGGATACGTCGAGGTCGTGCGAAAGGCAGACAAGGTGTCGGTCAGCGTGCAGGCCGTCCGGTTGAGGGCGAAGCCGGCCGCCGAGGTGTTCGACTTGGAGTCGAAGGGCCGCGAGAAGAAGAGGATGGAGGAGGCCGAGGCCTTCGTCGAGAGGCTGCGCATCGAGCAGTCCGACCAGGACGCTCTGGGGAGGGTCGATGCCGAGATCGACTCCATGAAGCTCGAGAAGGACGTGCTCGACAGTGTCACACACTACATGCAGGAGGCCGAGATGGCCCTGAAGGGGCCGGCCCGATGAAATTGTCGTACAGTAACTACCGGACATACCTCGACTGCCCGAGGCACTACAAGCTGCAGGCCGACAAGGTGGCGCCCCCCGAGAGGGAGAGCAAGTACTTCGCCCTCTACGGGCTGCTTGTCGAGCGCTTCTTCAAGAAGTACACGAACGAGGTGGCCAGGACCGGCAGGGTGCTGACGGACGACAACGTGAGATCCGTCCTGCGGGAGATATGGAAGTTCGTCCTCGACACGAACTACGTCAATTGGGACGAGCCGTGGGTCAAGAGCACCTCGGACGAGATCTTCGAGATGGCCGCCGGAGATGTCATCGAGAACATGCGCAAGTTCTCCTTCTGGAAGGACGCCAGGTCGGAGGTCACGTTCAATGTCCACCTGAAGAAGTCAGGGGACATCCTCACCTGCCGCATGGACTTCGTCCACGAGCCCCCGGGCGGCCCGGTCGAGATACTCGACGGCAAGGGGAAGATGAAGATCGACAGCGACATAGATCTCGACCAGCTGTACTTCTATGCCCTGATCTACCTGTTGAACAAGGGCAGGCTTCCCGACAAGATCGGCTTCCTGTACTACCGCTTCAAGGTGATCAAGTACATCGACTTCGACAATGCCACCATCCTTGGTTTCAGGGACAAGCTGGCGCTCGTCAAGAAGGCGATGAAGGACGACAGGGAGTTCGTGGCGAAGGTCGGCTTGAGCAAGCAGTGCAAGTGGTGCGCCTACAAGAGCGGCTGCAAGGCGTACCTCGCCAAGAAGCAGGAAAACGCCGAGAAGAAGGGGACCGCCCTTGACCTGTCCCCGGGAATTCAGGATCTTTCGTTCTGAGGGGGCACGATGACCGACCAAGTCGAGAGGTTCAAGGCGCTCGAGAAGAGGCGCCAGGAGCTGCACACGAAGAAGATACGCCTGGAGGAGCAGTACAACGCCAAGCGCCAGGCGCTCTCCGCCGTCATCGAGGAGGTCAAGAAGGCCGGGTACGACCCGAAGACGCTCCGCAAGACGATCACCGAGATGGAGGAGAAGCTCAAGGCGGACATGGACACCTTCGAGGCCGACCTTGACAAGGCATCAAAACAGCTTTCAGCAATAGAAGGGTAGGGGCACACATGGAAATCAAGGTCAGCAAGTCCGACCTCCAGAGGGCAGTCGCCATCACGCGCAAGGCCCTGTCGAAGATCATCATCCAGCAGGAGCGCGGGCACCTGCTCTTCTCCGTCTCCGGCGGGAAGATGAGGGTCACAGGCACGAACAACGACCTCAAGGCCATGTGCGTCATCCCGGCGCAGTGCCCCGCCGACGCGCGCGCGTCGTTCACCTGCGACCCGAAGATCATCTCCGGCGTCCTGTCCAAGATGGACATCGCCGACGCCGTGCTCGACTACCAGGAGGGCGAGCAGACCGTGAGGGTGTTCACCAGCGAGGGGTCGTCCTCGTTCGCGAAGCTGCAGTCCTTCCCCGCGTCCATGATGCTCACCTTCGAGCCGAGCCCGGAGAGGTCCCCCGTGCCCGTGCCGAGGGCCCTCCTCTCGTCCGCGCTCAAGTATGCCGAGGGCTACCTGTCCCCGCCGAAGGACGACAGCCGCAACTTCGACATCGTGTCGATATCCAAAGGGATCGTCTACTCGGCGAACGGCACGAACATGATGGGGTTCATGGTCTCGAACGCCTTCAAGCCCCTCGAGGATGTCCGCCTGCGCAAGGCCGTCGTCCCCATACTCTACTCCGTGTTGAACTCCATCGATGACGAGTCGATCTCCCTCATACGCACCGCCAACGACGTCGGCATAGAGACGGCGTCCGGTGTCTACTTCTCGGCGCTCAAGCCAGCCATGGAGCCTCCGAGCGCGAAGACGGAGCTCATCAAGTCGGAGGGGCCCCACACGATAGTCGACAGGGCGCTGCTCCTCAAGCACATCGAACGCCTCGTCGCCTCCGACACAGGGACGGACGGGGCGGTATGGATCCAGATGACGCTCGGCGGCGCAGGGGACTCCGCCCACATAGACATTGCGCTCACCTCCTCCAAGAGCGTCGAGAGGGTACCGTGCGCGCGGGCGGACGACCCGAGCGGGGAGGACGTGGAGCACATCATCGAGTACCGCATCCTCAAGTCCGTCCTCGGTTCGTTCGACCACGGCGAGAAGATACGCCTGCACATCAACGACAAAGGCGGGAAGGCCGTCAAGGCATACGACAAAGGCGGGGAGGGGGCCGAGGGCTTCGTGCAGATCGGCATCGGAGGCTACGCGAAGAGGATTTCGGACTAGGGCATGGACAGCGCCGTCTACGAGTCATTCACGAGGCGCCTCGCGATGGCGGAGGGCATGCGCGCGTCCAAGGCGCAGGCCCGGGCGGGTGTCGTATCCGAGATCGGGGCGCTGGAGAAGTCCGTCTCGAACCTCCTCATGACGGAGAAGGTCTTCAAGCACCTCATAGACAAGCTGGCCAAGCCCGACCTGGAGCGGATGGACAGGCTCGTGACCTACGGGCTGTCGGTCGTCTTCCCCGAGAGGGATCTCAGTTTCACGAGCCGCCTCGAGGAGTTCGGCAAGCGGATGCGCGTCGCCCTGAGGACCGTCGAGGCCGGGCGCGAGGTGTCGCCCGAGTCGAGGAGCAGCGTGCACGTCATCGAGAGCTTCGTGCTCCGGCTGCTCTGCATGAGGAGGATGGGCAGGGCGCCGTTCATGATGCTCGACGAGACGTTCTCGGCGGTCGACAACGTGAACATAGAGAACGTGGGAAAGCTCATCACGCAGCTTTCGGAGAAGTCGGGGATGGACATTCTCCTCGTAACGCATCTGCCGCAGTTCGGCGAGTGGGGCAAGCACATGTACCGCATCAGCAAACGGGGCGACGTGGCGCGCCTGGAGAAGATACGATGAGGGTGTACATCCAACTCGATGTCCAAAACCTGTTCTTCGCCGCGAAGGACATCGGCAAGCGCATCGACTTCATGAAGATACGCGACCATTTCATGGCCAGCGGTGACGAAGTCGTGTCCCTGAGCGCATACATCATTCGCACGCCGGACGCCGACCACGTGAAGTTCGAGCACTTCCTCAAGAGCATAGGCTACAACCTCTGCATCAAGAAGGCCCAGATCACCTACCGGCAGGACGGCAGCAGGATCTACAAGGGAACCGACCAGGATCTCGCGATCTGCATTGACTGCCTCGAGAATGTCGACAAGTTCGACAAGTGGGTTCTCATGAGTGGCGACGGTGACTTCATCGACCTCTGCCGGCACCTGAAGTCGAAGGGCAAGGTCGTTGAGGTGTGGTCCATGAGCGGCGTGAGCTTCAATCGCGGGTTCTGCGACTACGCCGACGTCATCCGGTTCCTCAACAAGAACTTCTTCTACGAGAAGTCGGAGGCGCCGGATCCCGGGGCGCTGCCCTACACGGGCGTCCAAGACGCGGGGCACACGGGTTTCACAGACAGATCGGTTTCCGGCGGGCGACGAGAGGGGGCCACAAGATGAAAAGCGCCGGGGCGGTGTACAGGCAATACAGGCAGGTCCGGAAGCTGGCGCTCCTGCGGTCGGTGTCGACCGCGAGACAGAAGAATCACGATAACTGCTTCTACGGCCGGCGTGTGCGCTACATCGATGTCGACGGCCTCATGAAGGACGTAAGCCTCTGCCTGTGCAAACCGGGCAACCCGGACGCCTGCACGGCCGCATGGGAGTGCAACGCCTTCGTCAGGAAGTGGCCGGACGACAAGGTGGCGGAGCGGTTCACGGCGGTCATGGAGGACGATGCGGCGAAGAAGAGGGTGTTCCCGGAGCTGTGGGCCTACGAATGGGTGCTCGACAAGAGCCTCGCGGAGGCGCGCAAGTCCGACGGCCCACTCTCGAGGATGCTCATCGGGATGATATCCGGGCTCGAGTCGGTGCTCAAGGCGCTGAACGGTAGGAAGTACCTCGGTGCCCCTGGAGGGACGGATGCCAAAGCCTAGAAAGTACCGGCCGATCGAGATGTGCGTGTGCCTCAACTTTCAAAGGCTCATCTCGAACGTGCGTGACGGGGTCATAGCGAAGACCGGCAAGCAGGGGGGCCCCGAATACAGGGAGGAGATACGCAGGAACCTCGAGCTCTTCGAGATGAACGGCCAGAAGTTCAAGTACTTCTTCTCGGAGAAGGGGTTCGGCGGCGGGTCGTGGTTCGTCATCTGCCCCAAGTGCGGGAAGCCGAAGAACCGCCTTTACTTGCCCAACAAGTTCGACGACCGCGAGCAGCTGTACCTATGCCAGGACTGCCACCTCCTGCGCCCCCTCTGTGTCATGAGTGGCAAGTCGACGACCTACCGCAAGATCATCAAGCCCTTGAAGAGGATGCAGGCCATCAAGGAGATGATCACCAACAGGAAACTGTCGACGGAGAGGTCGGCGCGCCTTGTGGACGAGTACGAGAAGCTCGAGAAGGACTTGAAGGCATCCAAGGAATACCGCGTGTGGAAGTTCAAGACGGAGCACGGCATAAAGGCCCAAGAGGACATCCTCCCGCCTGATTCGGTTTCAGAGCAATAGTCAGCTCATAACGAATGCCACATGGGTTGACCTCCGGAGAGGGACATGCACGGCGCAATTTTCAGGGTCATCACAGCATACAAGAGAAGGTTCGTCCGCAGGCTGACGCGGAGGAGTCCGACCAAACGCCTCAAGGCCCGCATGTACTACAGGATCCACAAAGCGAAAATCAAGCTCCAGCGACGGCGCTACCTCCGCAAAAACCGGCTGTTCCTGCGCTCCAGGAAGCTCTTCAAGAGGGTCAAGCCGCATTGGCTCTCCCCGAAGAAGTACAAGCAGCCAAGCAGGAAGATAAGGGTCAAGAGGCACCCGGGCCCGAAGAAGATAAGAAAACCACATCGCCCAAGGGTCAGAAAAGCACATGCCCCCAAGAGAAGGCGGTAGCGTCCCGGAGGGCTTCACGGGCTTCCTCGCCACGTACGACGACGGGACGCAAATCCTCGAAAGAGAGTGCTACCACAGCGAGAGGCTGCGCCGGCCGATGGCCACCAGCTGGCCCGAAATCGACCGGGAGAGGCTCCGCCGGCTGGATTTGTACTGGCATGGCTCCAAGAAGGCGACGGTCTCGAAAGACGACCACCCGCACCTCGGCGCCGACGGATGGTTCTTCAGCCAGACGGGCTACATGGACATGAAGAAAAGGGCCGTCTCGGTCATCGGCCGCAACATCGGCTTCCGGGGCAAGGACGGGCTCCTGTACGTCACGACCGTGCGCGAGTTTGACGGAAGAGTCAAAGGATCTGTCCGTGCCTGACGGCATCAAGATCTACCTCGTCTCCGACGCCGCGAAGTTCGCCCTCACCGACGTCTACCACGGCTACGTCAACGCGTTGGCGGATCTCAAAATAACGCACGAAGTCTTTCCCTACCATCTATTCCGTGATATTCTGGCCGACCCCGTGGCCTACAACGTGATCCATTCGACCATGCTGATGCGGCACAAGGGATTCACGCACGCCATGTTCATCGGGGGCCTCAACGTCCCGGACTTCATCCTCGAGAGCATGCACGGTGTCAAGAGCGTCATCGTGTCAACGGAGGATCCGCACTCGTTCGACCCGATGAAGAGGCGTCTTGACAAGATCGACTATTACTTCACGAACGAGCGCAGCATAGCGTCGTCCGGGCGCTGGAAGAACGTCCACTACTGCCCGACGGCCGCCTGCACGCACTCGTGCGGCATCTACTCCCCGGATACGCTCGACGCGAAATACCGCAGCGACGTTCTTTTCCTCGGCGCCCTCTACCCAAACAGGATGAGGATGCTCGAGGAGATCATACCGTTCGTGGAGAGGAACGGCCTGACGATGAAGGTCTGCGGCCACGTGGGCTACATGCCGAGGTCGTCCCCCCTGTGGAAGTACGTGTTCGACGCCAGGACGATACCGCACGAGGAGACCGTCAAATACTACAACGGATCGAGGGCCGTGATCAACATCCTGCGCGACGTCCGTTGGAACGCCCGCACGAAGAGCAAAAAGAACCCGTACAACCGAAGCCGGTTCGATGCCGAGAGCCTGAACCCAAGGGCCTACGAGGTGCCCCTCTGCGGCGGCCTCATGTTCTTGGACGACAGCCGCCCCGAGGCGCGCGAGACGTTCACCGACAGGGAGGTCGTCTTCTTCTCCGATGCGGAGAGCCTCGCGGCGGGAATCGGCAAATACCTCATCGGGGACGGGGCCAAGGACGTGGACAGCATGAAGGCGGCCGCCTTCTCCAAGGTGCTGCAGGGGCACACCTATCTGCACAGGATGCGCACGATCCTCGAGACCCTGAAGTAATAAGGTCCTCATACGCGGTGCCTTGCGTAGCCTTCAATGAGGAGAGACCATGCAGGAGAAATCCGCTTTCCGTCTATTTGGCGGCCCGGTCGAGAAGAAGATCGAGAGGCCAGCCGAGGGAATCCCCGCCCACTACCAAGAGGGAGCTGGCATTGGCTCATCCGGTCCGGTCATGGACTTCAGCAGGATACTTGAGCGCATCTTGACCGACGAGCAGACATTCAACTACCTTCCCGGAAACATCAAAGCCGGACTCCGCAAACTCTACAAGATGACCCAAGACCCGTTCAAGTACGCCTCCGAGGAGTCCGAGGCGACGGACGGGGCCAACGCGGCCGTCGAGGTCGAGTCACCGAGGGCGCAGCTCAAAGCACTGCGCGAGACGCTGACAAAGGCCGTTTCGAACAAAAGGCTCCCGAAGCTCGTCCAAACTGCTCTCCTCGACGCGCACAAGGCCGTCGAAAATGAGCTTGCCACAATCGGGGAAGTAGGACCGGCAGCGCCAGCCGCACCGGCTGCCCCAGCGCCTGCGCCAACCCCGAGCAGGCGTGAGGTGCGTGAGGAGAAGAAGCGCGAAGACGTCATACGCCGACAGACGGAGAAGCAGGATAAGGGGAGGCTTGAGGACACCTCCGTGGATCGCCTCAAGAAGATGCTGATGGGCAGCCAACACTACCCCAAGATTTACCAGCGCCTCCCGATCGAGATACGCAAGGAAATCGACAAACTGTCGCTCGACCCCGAAAACGTCAAATATCTCTCTTCACAGCGGATGGTCTTCGCGTCCAGGTCGGTCGTGGAAAGATTCCTTTCGGCGGCGGCAGGCCCGAAGTTCATGGTCAAGATGAAAGATTCGATGCACGCGTACGAACTTTATGACGACAAGGGCGCAAACGTCTACGACCTCGACAAGGCTGCCGAAGCCGCAGAAGCTGTCCACGAGGACGATTGGAAGGAAGTCTACAACGGCCGCGAGGGCATCTCGCGGGACGAGTGGCTGGAAAAGCAGAAACGCTGAACGGGTGATACATGAAGGTCAGAGCCTACAGCCCACGTACAGGCAACCTCCTCGCTGAGGACATCACCGGCATCAACTTTGGCAACGTGCGCCAAGGCTTGCACGGGGCCATGCCGGTGCTCATACGCCCGGTCTGTGACGTCGAGACGCTCATATCACTGACGCTGTACCTCCAAAACAACGGCGGCTTCTCACAATCCCGGTACGGATACTATGTGCATTGTGACTTCGTCCCCGGCGTGCACTCGTACACGAGCGACGACAGCGGCGCGCCGGCGATCAGCGACCATTTCACCCTCGTGTCCGACCCCCCGCTCGGCTCCGGCGGCGTGCCGATAGGCCTTGACGGGATAGGGCAGGGGGACTATGTCTGGCTGGACGTCCAGTCCGGGGACACGGAGACCGGATCGACGTCGTCCGTGAACTACAGGTTCATCTTCGAGTACGCCTAACCGCAAAGGAACGAGACCATGAGAGTAGAGACCTACAACCCGGAAACGATGGCTCTCATCGAGTCCGACGCCACGCAGGTGGATTTCGGGACAGTGTCGCGCGGGCACTACAACGCGCAGTGCGTGGTCGTCAGGGCCGTTGCAGTCACCGAGACGCTCAGCAAGCTCGCGCTGTTTCTCGAGGACAATGCGGGGCTCGACCACACGAAGTTCGGCAAGTACAGGAACGCGTCGCCGCTGACCGGCCTGGAGCCTGGGGACGACGAGCTGAGCGACTTCTTCGTGGAGACGCCCGGCGTGTCGGACTTCGCGAGCTACTCCGAGATCAGCGACTGGGGCCTTCCGCTCGACCACGCGGCCCCCGAGTACGTGTGGATGGACGCCGAGGTCGGGACGGCGGAGACGAACCTCGGCGACGCCGCCATCAACCTGAGGTTCGTGTTCGAATATGTCTAACCGGTCGATCAAGAGGGTCGTCGGGCAGTACATCGCGGACGCGGCCTACTCGCTGCTTGCCGCCGGCACGGGGCTCAGCGACCAGGACGTGCGGAAACTGCGCGAGGATGGTCCGAAGCTCGCGAAGAAGGTGAAGAACGCCCGGAAGGGCAAGCACTTCGACGGGCTGTCCGACGAGGACAAAAGGCTGCTGCTGGCGTACGTCGTGTACTTCCGGCAGAACCTCACGACCGAGGGAGCGACGAAGCCGAACGACGAGGACGCCGCGAAGATACTCCACGGGGAGGTCTTCAAGGGGGACGACGAGAAGACAAAGGAAAGGCTGGCCGAGGAGCTTGTGAGGCAGCTGCAGAAGGCCGGCGTCAAGGTAGACGAAAACTAACCACGGAGAGGCACAATGGCCATCAACCACAAGGACATCGACGGGCTCATCGAAGTCACCGACTTCTCAATCATGTTCGGGGCGGCCTCGGTCAGCAGCGACAAGCAGAAGGTCGTCATCAACTACACCGGCTACGCGTTCCCCGAGCTCGCGAACGTGGCGCTCGACACCTACGAGTACTCGCTGGACAACGGCTCGACATGGTCGGCGATGACCCCGTCCGGGGCAACGCAACTCACGTCGCTGTCGTTCACCGAGGCCGGCGCGGCGCACACCTTCGAGTGGATGGCCAAGGACGACGAGGGCATGGCGTTCTACAACAAGACGCTGCGCGTCCGGATCAACGCGGTGAGCGGCCTTGACGAGACAGGCCTGACGTACGCGTCCTACTACCTCGAGCACGCGACGGAGAATCTGGCTGACCAAGCTGACAAGCAGTCATCGTTCCCGGATAGCTACGCGGGCATGTCCGGAAACGAACTCATGAGGCAGCTGGCGCCGAGGCTGTAGGCTCCACAGGCCGGGGACCGCCGGCAAGATGGCAGATGGAAGATGCAAATAACCCATTGAAGGCGCTTGGCCTTCCCCCCGATAGCACGCTCTCCGACGTGCGCGAGCGCTACCGCGTACTCTGCCTCAGGTTCCACCCCGACAAGAAGCCAGGCAGCGAGGACGCCTTCCGGGCCGTCACGGAGGCCTACAACGCCATCCGTGCGAACCCGGGCCTGCTGCGCCCGAAAATCGGCGCCGGGACGAACAGCTACCTCGACAGCGAAGTCACGGTCACGACGCGCGACGTGTACTACGCCGCGCAAAAGTCACTGAAGCTGCAGAGATGGTCCGTGTGCTCGAACTGCGCCGGCACGGGGTCGAAGGAAGGCAAGGCGGGGGCATGCACGTACTGCAACGGGCAGGGCACGATCGACAGCCTTGTGCTTACGATGCTGGGCAAGGACGGCATATGCCCCATGTGCAAGGGATCCGGGATAACGGGCGAGCCCTGCCCCGTGTGCCACGGCGACAAACGAGTCCGCGAGAGCCTGACGGCCACGTTCCAAGCGACCCTGCGCGTCTACTACAGGAGGCAGGTCCTCCTCAAGGGCATCGGCAACGCTTTGCCGGACGGGACCTATGAGGATCTCATGGTGAGGGTCTTCATCGACCGCGACCCGTTCGTGGCGGTCGAGAACGAGTACTTCAAAGTCAAAGTGCTTGTGACTCCGGCCCAGCGCGTCTCCGGGGACAGCGGCATAGTGGAGTTCTTCGACCGCAGGATCCCGTTTGTCATAAAACCCGGAGAGAAGGAGACTTACGTGAAGGACGGCATCCGCCCCAACTTCACGAGGACCGTCCGGATCATGTTCGAGGAGTATATTCCGGGCGTGACGCCGGAGACGGCGGCCCTCTACGAGAAGGTGAAGGCGCTTGAGAGGCAGACATGCAATCGGATAGGCTCTATGAGTTTGATCTGAGCCTCCTCGCCCGGTACGGATGCAAGATGCTCGTGGGGGTGGACGAGGCCGGCAGAGGGCCCCTGGCGGGCCCCGTGGTGGTCGCCTCGGTCGTCCTCGACCCCAAGAGGCCCATAGAGGGCGTGGACGACTCCAAGAGGCTCTCAGGCGCCACAAGGAGGGCGCTCTCAAGGCAGATACGGGAGTCGTGCCCCCACAACATCGCCGTCATCACCGTCCGCGAGATAGAGGAACTGAACATCCTCGGCGCGACGATGCGCGGCATGCACAGGTGCCTCGGCGGCTTTTACCTGGCTCTCCGCGTCGGCGAGGCGGTGGTCGCGGTCGACGGGAACATCAAGATACCGGAGATACCGGAGGACAGGCAGGCGGCCGTCGTGAAGGGAGACGCCAAAAGCGCGTGCATCGCGGCCGCGTCGATCGTGGCCAAGGTTGCCAGGGACGAGATCATGGAGCAGGAGGACGCGAGGTTCCCGGCGTACGGGTTCAAGGATCACAAAGGCTACGGGTCGCCCCGCCACATCGCGGCGATCCGCAGCCTCGGTCTATGCGAGATCCACCGGCCTAGCTTCTGCCGGAAATTCCTTCCTTGAGCCTCGATATGTTGTCCCTGAAGTCCGGCTGCACGAGGTGCCTGACTCCGGGAAAATGCTCCGCCACGTAGGCCCTCGTCTTCTCGATGTCGTCCAATTCCTTCCATGCCGTCGTGCGTATCTCAAGCTGGGCGCCGGACGCCAGGACGCTGCGCACCGACTCGCCGACGAGCATGAGGTACTCGTCCGTGCTGAGCGGCGTCGCAGGCCGCAGGAACCTCGGGGCGTCCGTCACGGTCTTCAGATCGATGCTGTAGCTGTCCACGAGCCGCAGCCTGTTCAGTTCCTTCACCACCTCCGGGTGCGTGCCGTTCGTGAACAGTTTCAGCAACTTGTGCTTGCTCTTTGCGTAGGACGCGTCCCCGGGAAGATCCTCCGCCCACACGGTCGGCTCCCCTCCGAGGAAGACGATGGCGTCGTCGAGCGGCGTCAACCTCTCGTCGATGATGTCCTTCACCGTCCCCTGTATGTTGTCCGGGTTGATGATGGTGTCGTGGTTGTAGCACCCGCAGCAGTCGAGGTTGCACCCGAAGCAGAAGAGCACGAGGGATATGTGATCCTCGTACTCCTGGAACGAGTTCTGGACGCTGCTGACGATCCTCATGCGTGCACGTCCTCGAGCCGGCCATTCCTGTAGAACACCCTGCGCGGGAACTCCCACTCCCTGCGCGTCTTGCCCCACGATCTTACGGGGGTCAGGAAGCCCACGACCCTGGTATACATGCACACGATGGGTTCCTGGCAGGCCGGACACTTCTCGTGCTTGCCCACCGAGTAGTGCCCCTTCGCGCACTCGCTGTACGCGTAGTTGATGGCGAAGTACGTGCACCCGTGCTCCCGGGCCAACGCCATGATCGCCCCGAACTGCTTGGGCGTCAGCGTGGTGTTGTCGTCCACGTTGATGTGCAGGATGGCCCCGCCGGACGTGTGACTGTCGATCTTCCCCTGGATGCGGATGCGGTCGAATATGGACGCATCCTGCACGAGGGGGATGTACTGGTTCGAGTACATGGTGTACTTGTTCGGGTTGTGCTTGAGCAGCGTGTCTATCTCGCACAGGCGCACGCACATGGACTCGCCCGGTATCTGCTCGATGTTGTAGATGTTCTTCTCGTCCTTCTCGGCCTCCTGCCATCCGACGATCTTCTTCTCGATGAGCGCGAGCACGTCCCGGATGGCCTTCAAACCCTCCTGCTTGGTGATGTCCAAGTCCTTGTTGGCCACGTACTCGTGCGCGCCGATGAACCCGATCGTCGAGTACTGCCTCGTCAGGTGGATCCAATCCGCCGTGTAGAGCGGCTGGTTGCCGAGTTCTATCAGGTGCTTGATGAGCTGGCGGTGGGAGTAGAGGATCTTGTGAAGGATTTCGAGATCCTTCTCGAGTATGTCCGGGCTCTTCTTCTCCAGCAGGGCTATGCGCGGCAGGTTGAGGCCCGCCACCCTGTGCGACCCGATGGACAGCCCGCCGACGCCGAACGAGTTCTGGTATCCGGTGTCTGCCACCTTGGTGAGGTCGTTCTTGAGCCTGCAGCAGCTGCTGAACGACGTGGGCTGGCTCTGGAAGATGTTGGCGAGCCCCTTCTCGCTGTTGGCCCTGGCGGCCCACTCGACGAAGTCCTTGTCGAGGGGCTTGCCCTCCTTGTCCACGGAGATGGCGATCGTCATGACCGGGAACGTGAAGATGCCCTCGCTGCAGTTGATGTGCGAGAAGTACTCGAAGAACAGCTTGGACAGTTCCTTGGCGGACTTCAGGTCAGGATCTTCGAAGTTGCCGTCGGCCGTTGGCAGCTTGTAGTCCTTGAAAAGCACTTCCATGAAGCCGTCGTCCATCACCGAAAGGTTCGTGAACGCCGACTGCGATCCGCGGAACGGGAAGTTCATGCTGTAGATGAAGTTCTGCAGCTGGTTCTTCACCCGGTCCCACTCGGTGGCCTCCGGCGTGTCCCTGCCGGCGACTTTGTCCTCGAAGCCCTTTCGGATCCTCTTCGTGTACTCGGGGCCCATCTCATTGCGGTAGAACCAGTCGAGCACGACGAAGAAGTCCGGGTAGCTCGCGGCGCCCATGATCTGGTTGGAAATGTAGGCCGTCGTCTGGATGATTAGCGCGATGAAGGACTCCGACCTCCTCGGGGGCCGGATGATCATGTTGCCCTTGAAGAAGTTCATCCCGTACGCGAGCAGGTTCCGGAGGTCGAAGGCGAAGCAGTTGTGTTGAAGCATACCGGTGCTGTAGAACGTGCCGGACTTGGTCGTTATGTCATAGACGTATTCCAGCACGTTGTCCCCGGCGAACGTGTTCTTCACCTCATCGGCTTTGACGACGAACACTTTTGTCACTTCTGGAGAACGCTCAACCGTTTCCATGTTCGGGTTGAAGTCCTTTTTGTCCAAAGCGCGGAGTTTGTAGGACTTCTCGTAGAGGTCGTCGGAAGGTTGGAAGTTCACCCCGAACATCCATTCGAATTCTTTGCCACAAACCCTTCTTGATGCGTGGATGCCGAGTGATGACAGTACGTCTTTCAGTTGGGATATGAGCCCGTAGGCAGTCATCCTCAAATTGACGGACCCATTCGACGTGACTGTTCCGTCGCTATCCACCAACCCAGCCACCAACGACAGGATTGAGTCGCGGTCCCACTCGTAGATGTTCATAGGCAACGCCTTCCTCAATGAGGAAAGCGACTCCTCGATGCCAAAGAACTTGGCGAGGATCAGTCTGAACCTGTGGCTGCAGAACCTTAGTTCCCTGTCATTGACCAACTCGACAGGCATCCCCGGGAACAAGCGCTTGATGGTGGCATATATTGAAGACGACTCGATGTCCTTCTGGTATATGTACACCTCGTTCCTGAGCGTGTCTATCTTGAGCGCCACGTCGTCACCGGTGAGGTTTCCCGAGTCGCGGTAGAACTTGAACCTACTCGTGTTGCCGTCACCAAGCAGGAAACCAATGAGATACGCCATGTCCCCCGGGACGGACACCGTGCCTGCGGGCTCTACGGAAACGGCAGTCTCTTTGACCCTGTCGCCTACTTTGAGGCACCCCGCTTTCACTTCAGACCCGTCCTCAAGGATAACCGGGTGGTCGTCCGTGACGAACGCGAAATCACCGGTCGCGGTCTGATAGAGGATCATGTCTCTGCCGTTTTTGTGCTTGAGGATCCTTGTCACCTTGACCCATTTTCCGTCACCATCCATAACCTCTACGACATGTCTTTGGAGAACAGGCTGTGAGAACCGATCGTCAACCCTGTTCGTCCTGGAGGACTTACCGGAGCGGAGTTCCCTCGGAATGTTGTAGTAATCGATGACTTTGGTCAAAGAGGTTGCATCAATAGTGTCCCGATCGGGAAGGTGCTCCGCGTGTTCCTCGTATTGCCCGTACAGGTCGCGCAACGTGATGGCTTTGATCTTCCCGTTCACTCGGACGATGACCGGCGTCTGCTCGTAGTATGAGTACGGCATGTGGAACGAGTTCATGTCGTTCACGAACAGCTCGCCGCTCACCACCTTCTCGAGCGCCTGCGCGGCCACCTCGTCCCCGAAGCACTTCTTCACCCACTTGTGCAGCAGGTAGAAGGAGTTCAGCTTCATCAGGGCCTTGCCCGTCTCGTAGTTGTACTGCAGGATGTTCTTCTCTTTTACGTTCGCGTTGCCGTCGATGCTGACGTCCGCGACGTTGCCTGACTTGCCGAAGAACTGCTTCGAAAACGCGACGATGTCCATGTGCTTGTTGGCGATGCCCTGTATCGAGAAGATCTCCTCCCCGTACTTCTCGTACATCGCTTCCAGAATGTGAACGAAATCGTTGTCAAACGTCTGTTTTATGAGCCAGCCCTTCTGGGTCTGCATGAAAGCCTCCGCATGACCGGGGTCGTCGCGCTCGGTGCCGGCGACAACCCCGGGACGCTATCGGTGGAAGAGCCTCAGGAGTCCGGAAAAGAACCCGCGCCTCCTCGACTCGCCGGATCCCATGTAGAAATCGCTGTCGGGGACGGTGGCTGGGGCGGGGACGACTATCTGGATCTTGGGGGCGATGTCGGTGCGGAGCCTCTTCCAGTCGAACAGCCTGCCGGGGTCGACCTTCCTGCCCGGCGCGATGTCCTCGTGCCCGACGATGTTCGCCTCTGGTATGTGGTGGCCCTCCATGAGCTCCCTCACAAGCTCGGCGAGCCTCTCGTATTGGAAGCCGGTGTACTCGGCGACGTTCCCGTCGCCCTCGAGCTCTATGCCCACGCTGTAGTTGTTGATGTCGGATCTGGTGACACCGTCCACTGTCCAGCTGGACTCGCCCGCGTGGTAGGCCACCTCCTCCTCTTTCACGAGGGCGATCATGTCGGTCTGCGTCTCGTACGTCTGCCTCGGGATGATGTAGTGCGCGCTGACCTTGTTCTCGATCTTGCCCGTCTTCTTGTTCAGGTGCAGCGACTCGTCCGTGAACCAGGCGATGGCCCCGGCGACGCCGTAGAGCTTGCCGTCCTTCGACCCTATGTGGTGGATGACGACCATGTCCAGCGGGCAGCCCGCCGGCCTCGCGCACTTGAACGGGCTCGGCATCCATCTTTTGATGAGCATCTCAGGCGCTCCCCGTGCTGCCGAAGCCCCCGGCGCCCCTCGGCGTGGACGGCAGGCTCGGGACGACAACCGGATCCGCGAGCACGACGGGGCACACTACCATCTGGGCGACCCTGTCGCCCTTCTGGATCCGCTGCGTCGTTCGCGAGAGGTTTATGAGGATGACACAGATCTCCCCGCGGTACTGCTCGTCCACGGTGCCGGGCGTGTTGAGGACGGTGATCCCGTGCTTGAGGGCGAGGCCGCTCCGGGGGCGCACCTGTATCTCGTAGCCGGGGCCGACGGTCGCCTTGATGCCCGTGCCGACGAGCACCGTCCCTCCGGGTGACAGATCGACGTACTCCGCGCCCAGCCCGCTGAAATCGTGCGCGTAGAGGTCGAGGCCCGAGTCTGTCGGATAGGATCTCGTCGGGACCGTCGCCGTGTTGTCGATCTTCTCTATGAGGAGAGGAGGCCGCGTTGCGCTCGTGCCGCAATTCATCATCGACTCTCCTGTGACGCCGAATGCGTTCTCGATTTTTTTGGACAACTGAATTCCCGCATCAATTGAGTATGGGCCATTACATCCCTCCCGGCAACGCCAACACAATCTACTGCGGGGAAGCCCTCCGATTAAACCTGCCGCTCCGGGATCCCATTCCAATTTTCCCCTGTAATTCAAGGGCTCGAGATGGTATATTGCCGGTGGAGGGACGGCAATGGAAAGGCAGTACGCGCTCGACCATGCAGTGTTCGAGACGGTGACCGGCTCGCAGGCCTATGGCACGTCCACGCCCGAGTCCGACACCGACAAGGCCGGCGTCATGATTCCCGGCCCGGAGTACTTCTACGGCCTCAAGAGGGTCAGCGAGTTCCGGGACTTCGGCGGCGAGGACAGGGTGCTGCATGAACTGAGGAGGTTCCTCGCCCTCGTCTTGGAGAACAACCCGAACATCATGGACATCATGTGGGCGCCGGACAGGTGCGTGCTCCTGACGACCCCGTATTGGGAGCAGATCGCGGCCGTGAGGGACTCCTTCCTGTCCAAGAAGTGCCGGTACACCTACTCGGGCTACGCCATCGCGCAGCTGCACCGGATCAAGACGCACAGGAAGTACCTGCTCGACCCCCCGAAATCCGTCCCCTCGCGGACGGAAATGGGCCTCCCGGAGACGCCGATGTTCCCGACGTCCCAGCTCAAGGCCGTCTGCTATGCGTCCATCAAGGCCCTGCCGGACGACTCCAAAGCGGAGTTCCTCGACGAACTCGACAAAATCTACGCCGATTGGGTCATCCCCCTCTTGGCGAGGTTCCTGGATCCGTCCGAGCGCAGGCTGTCGATGGAGTGGCTGCAGCTCGGCATCAAAGCGCAGGCCCATGCCTTCCAAGCGCTCGGGACGAAGTACCTCAAAGACGAGTACTACGAAATGGCGGCAAAGGAGGTCGCCTACCTCAACAGGAAGACGGAGTGGGAGCAGTACGAGCAGTGGAACAAGACGCGCAACAGGAAGCGCGCCGACCTCGAGAAGAAGTTCGGGTTCGACTGTTACATGGGGGATACTGAATTCCTCACAAAAAACGGTTGGAAACGATACGACGAGGTTACGGGTCAAGATCTGCTTGGAACATTGAATCAACAGTCCGGATGTATAGAATTTCAAGCGTACACAGATCGGGTGTCCAAGGAATACTCTGGCCCAATGGTTGTTGTCACACCCCGCCACTCCAATTGCGCCGTAACTTTGAACCATCGGATGTGGGTGTCACCTGCCCATCGCAGTCAAACCAACGGCTATTCGTGGGGCTATACATCGGAGGACGCCGAATGGGGCATTCACCCTCTGCAAGACTTGGTAGACGGTCGTCGTTCCTATTTTCACGTCCGATTGGCTGGGGAACCAACCAACAAAGCCTATCCGGTGGATCCTAACTTTCTGATGCTCATGGGGGCTTATGTATCAGAAGGGAGCGTAGGAAAGCGCCTACAAGACGGATCCGCTTCTGTTTTGAGAATCTCTCAGAAGGCTGGTAACCGTCTTTGCGAATGTATGGGCAATCTACAGAAAACACTTCCAACCCACATTCGAAACTACGAGAGTTTGAGAGACGACGAGTGGCGTAGAGAGCCTTGCTTAGAACGTATTTGGACTGTTTCTCATCGAGAGTGGGCACAAAAGCTCAGTACGGAATGCGGGTTTTCGTCTCTCGATAAGCGCCTGCCCGGTTGGACAAAAGAATTGAGTGTGGCTCAAGCCAAAACCCTTCTCGAAGTGATGTTGGCAGGAGACGGAACTCCACACGGAGAAGGGTGGGTCTACTACACAGCCTCTAAACAATTGGCAGATGACATTCAAGCTATGTGCGTCTGCTGTGGGATCGTGTCTGCTATTTGGGGTCCTTACATCAATGAAGGACACGCAGACATGTATCAAGTGTTCATCGGAAATCGAACCCCTTTCGCTACTGCGGTGCTGTGCCCAAACGATACGCATACATGTACTCACCAAGAGGTTACCAACACCAGAATTGTGTGTTTCACGGTCCCCAACGAAACCTTGGTTACTCGCAGGAATGGTAAAATTGCCATTCATGGCAACACCAAACACGCGATGCACCTCGTCCGTCTTTTGAGGCAGGGTTCTGAGATCCTGTCGACGGGGAAGGTGAACGTCGACCGCACGGGCATCGACGCCGAGGAACTGAAGGAAATCCGCAACGGCTCATGGCCTTACGAGAAGATCGAACAGTACGCCTCGGACATGGACAAGGACATGGCCAGGCTCTACGAGACGTCAAAACTGCGTAGATCCCCGGATGCTGAGGCAGCGCAAGTCGTTTGCCAGCAAGTGGTTACAAGCTACTTGAGAGACAAACATGGACAATAGCCTATTCAAAAAAGTATATTATGGGCAGGAGGAGGAGGGCGCCTGGCTCGATGCCGGCGACCGCGACGACATGCCAGACAACCGAGAAGGTCAACACGAACGAACCTACATGGTGCAGTGTTGGGTGCACCCCGCCTCAGGCATGGACGTCGTCGAGAAGAACAAGACGATGGAGGAGTTCAAGTTCTTCCTCAGCAACGTGTTTCACGACGACGAGGCGCTGCGCGAGGGTCTGAAGGCCTTCGAGAAGGAAGTTGACGGCTTCGTCCTGCGGCCCTTCTTCTTCAAGTCCTTCGACTCCATCGGCGACCCCGAGTCGGAGTTCATGTCGAGGATACGGCTCCAGAGCCCCGAGGCGCGCTTCGCCTCGTGCCAAGAGATACCCAACTCGAAGTAGGAACGAGGGTGCGATGCACGACAAGACGGTGTTGTGGCAGGGACTGCAGGCGATGGCCCGTCCGAGCCTCTGCCCGTGGGACGACTACTACCCGCGCATGGCGCAGTCGGACTTCCTCTTGGGGAGGCAGAACTTCGAGGCCTCGAAGACGTACTTCATACGCAAGGCCCCGTTCGACGGCGCGTACGCGCTCCTTGGAGGCATAACAGAATTCCTCCGGCAGCTTTACACGTACGAGTTCACCCCGGAGGTCGCCGAGATCCTCCGCGAGCAGGGGTACAAGAAGGAGTTCATCGACTACCTCCTGCAACGCAAGGGCCTCTTCAGCATCAAGGTCTACGCGCCGCCGGAGGGATCCATCTTCCTGGCCTCGGAGCCTGCGGTCGTGCTGGAGGGCGGGCTCGTCGACGTTCGCCTCGCCGAGGGCATGCTCCTCAACTGCGTGAACTACCCTAGCCTTTCCATGACAAAGTGGAGCCGCGTGGTCCATGCGACCGACGTCGGCTCGGTCTTGGAGTTCGCGAGGCGCCGGGCGCAGGACGAGGCCCGGACTACTTTGTACGCGCACCTCGGTGGGGCTTCCACGACGAGCAACTCGGAGATCCGTGCGTGGTTCACAATACCCACCGTGGGCACGATGGGCCACGAGTGGATCCAGAGCTTCGGGGACGAGATCGAGTCGTTCGACAAGTGGCTTGAGCTCAACCCCGACAGGCCCGTGCTCCTCGTGGACACGGTCGACACGCTGTCCTCGGGCGTTCCGAACGCCATCACCGCCTTCAAGAAGCACCGCGAGGCGATCCGCGCGGCCGGCGGCAAGATGGGCGTGAGGCTCGACTCGGGCGACCTTGCCTACATCGCGATGAAGTCGCGCAGGATGCTGGACGCCGCGGGGCTCGAAGAGGCGAAGATCTTCATGACCAACGACCTCGACGAGTACTCGATACAGGCCATCCGCGGCCAGATCGAGGAGTATGCCAACAGGGCCTTCGCCAAGCCGCAGGAGATACTGCAGAGCCTTGTGTGGGCGTGCGGCACGAAGCCCGGGACGTGCTGGGACCAGCCGAGCATCGGCGGCGTGGCCAAGCTGTCGACGGTCAGGCGCGGCGTCCTCGAGAGACCTGCCATCAAGCTGGCGCGTGACAACCCGGTGAAGACCAGCATACCTGGCAAGAACGCCTCGGTCTACCTCCTGGACGAGGAGGGGATACTGCAGGGCTGCCTCATCCACGGTTTCAAGGAGGATCCGGGGGACATTTGGGAGTTTGTCCACCCGGACGACGCGAACAAGCGCACTGAGATACCCCGCTCTTGGAGGAAGGTGCGCAGGAACACATTGGTCGATGTCGCGTCGTTCAAGGCGGCAAGGCTCGACGATGTCCGGTCGCACGTACAGGCCGAGCTGAAGATGCTGCATTGGACGAGCCGGCGGATCGAGAAGCCGCATACCGTCAAGGTCGGGCTCAGCCCGAAGCTGTTCGAGCTCCGCCAGGACATGATCAAGAACAGAAGCCTCATAGGATAGGGGTCAAAACGATGGAACACGCGAAAGTCATCACCAGCCTGCGCAAGCACCTGTCCGCATACGTCGAGCAAAACGGACTCAAGGCCTTGGTTTTGGGGGTCTCCGGAGGCGTCGACAGTGCGCTCGTTGCAGCCTTGGCGCGCCCGGTTTGCGACTACCACGCCATCGACCTTGTGGGCAGGAGCATCCCCATAGCCACGAACAAGAAGGACGAGATAGCCCGGGCGGTGGCCGTCGGGAAGGCGTTTTGCACCGATTTCAAGGAGTGCGACCTTGGCGATGCCTTCAGCGGGATCATCAAAACCCTCGTCGAGGACGACGAGCCCGGGGACATCACGCACGAGAGGAGGGTGCGCCGCGGGAACCTGAAAGCCCGGATGCGCATGATCCGCCTGTACGACCTCGCCTCCAAGCACAAGGGCATGGTGCTGTCGACGGACAACATGACGGAGCTCATGCTTGGCTTCTGGACCCTGCACGGGGACGTGGGGGACTATTCGCCCATACAGTACCTTTGGAAGACGGAAGTCTACGACCTGTCGTCCCACATGGTCAAATCCCTTGAATTGGAGCACAAGACGGAGGCCGCCAAGGCATTGGACTCCTGCATCGGGGCTGTCCCAACCGACGGCCTTGGGGTGAGCGCGTCGGATCTCGAGCAGTTCGGGGCCGGGACGTACGAGGAGGTCGACCGCGCGCTGAAGATTTGGCTCTGCCATGATGAGGACTCGTTCGCATGGGACGACCACCTCAAGTACGAGGGACGGCCCGAGGACTACGAGGAATTCAAGAGGCTGCGCCTTTCGTACCAGGATCACCCCGTCGTCAGGAGGCACATCGCCACGGAATTCAAGAGACGCCTGCCGGTCACCCTGCGGAGGCTCTCGACGGACGGCCTTGACGGTCCGGCCTGCCCGGAGCGCTACGAGGACATGCCAACAGAATGATCTCCTCATGCACCCACCCGGTGCATGAAGCGGATCCTCGTGATAGACGGCGGCGGGGCCAAGGGCCCGATAGCCGCGACCGTCCTCCAGAACGTCGTACGCGAGGTGTCCCGCGAGGTGCCACAGGAGTTCGACCTCGTGTGGGGGACATCCGTCGGCGCCATCATCGGTGGGGTCATGGCCACGGGCAAGATGAGGGCGTCCGACTTCTACCCGATCTTCCTGCAGTCCATCCCGAGGGTTTTTGACCCCCAGCCCCACATCCCCTTCGTAGGCAACAAGTACAGCCGAAAGGCCGTGGACGAGCTCGTCCGGCAGCACATAGGCGGCGAGTTCAGGATGGCACACTGCCAGACCAAGTTCGCGTGCACCAGCGTCAACATGGTCGACGGCAGGACACACTTCTTCAAGTCTTGGGAGGACAAGGACGGGCAGCTGTCCCTGTTGGACGCCATCTCGCGGAGCTACGCCGCGCCGTACTACTTCGGATCCATCAAGGACAAGGCGAACAACGCCGTGTGGCTGGATGGTGGCACGGGCAACATGAGCAGCCCGACCGTCGAGGCGTACGTCGAGGCATGCCGGCAGGGTTGGATCGGCAACGAGGACGTCCACATCCTGTCGCTCGGGTGTGGAACGTCCCCGCACACCATGCCCTACTCCAAGGCGGAGGGCTACAGGGCCTTCAGGCAGGTCTTCTACTACATGGATCCCATGGACGGCGGGCTCGCGCGCAGGCAAGGCAACATGACGAACGAGCAGGTCCTGCGCAGCATCGACGCCACGTCCAACAACTTCACGTTCCAGAGGGTCGAGAAGTACGACCTCGACCCGAAGATGGACATCATGGATGGCGTGAAATACCAAGGGGACTACATCAGCATCGGGCAGGAGCTGTCCGAGCTGGTGGACTACGAGCACTTGCGGTAGGGGGCGGCCATGAGGGAAGCGACGGCGATGCTCGACATGCTGGCCGACAGGCTGGAGTCGATGGGGATGGCGCGCGACGCCGAGGAGGTGGACGCGGTCTCGAACACGCTCGAGGCGGCCGAGGCTTACGACCCGGGAAGGGTCTACCCGAGGAGCCACCCCTCGAATCTGATGCCCATCCCAATGGATCTCGACAAGCCGGGCATTGACAGTGTCATCATGAAGTACCGAGACCAGGCGCAGCCGAACATCGACTCGATCAAAGTCGCGCTCCAGCAGTTCTCCGGGATACTCGACAGGGTGTCCGCCGAGATCCCCCGCCTGAAGCCGTCCGTGGAGAGGTACAAAAAGCAGATCCTGGGAATGGAATCAGACATCGAATCGAAATTGAAGGACTTCCTGCTCTTCCTGCTCACGGAGATGGGCGGCGGAGAGACGCTCCACAGCTCGATAGAGCATACGCAGCTGTCGGGGGGTTGACAGCCAGCCCCTTTTGGGGTATATTTAGTATCCTATGAAGTACGCCACCGTCACGATAGCCAGAGAAGGTAGGGAGGGAATCACTCCGTCCTGACGGGGCGTTTTGCGTTTTGAGACAAAGAACCCCCGCCAGGACGAGAGCCTGGCGGGGGTTCTTCGTTCATTGACAGTCTGCTGACGGCAAAAGCACTTTTGAATGTAAGGCCCGGTCGTCTAATTGGCTAGGACACCGCCCTCTCAAGGCGGAGGCTCATGGGTTCGAACCCCATCCGGGCTACCAACATACATAGGTTCAACTGAGTACTCGCAAGGGTACCACTCCCAAGCCTGGCCCGGGCACTCAGGGGTGGTCGTAGGAAGAACCAGGGCATCCTTTCAAGGAGGACATCATGCAGTCACTCATACTGGAAATCAGGGCCGCCGAGGGCGGCGACGACGCGAAGCTCCTCGTCGAGGAGCAGTTGAGGATCTACAGCAAGGCATGCTCGCTCAACGGCTATTGACTGGCCATCCTGGAGATGCGGCCGGGATATTCCTGCATCAAGGTGGGCGGCGATGGGGCGGCGAGGCTGTTCGGGAACGAGGGGGGCGGTCACCGGTGGCAGAGGGTGCCTCCCACGGAGAAGCACGGGCGCGTGCAGACGTCCACCATCACGGTGGCGGTGCTCGAGGAGGTGCCGGGCGTCAAGGTCGACATCCCCGACAGGGATGTGGTGGTCACGACGGCGCGCGGGTCGGGCAAGGGCGGCCAGCACCGCAACGTCACCGACTCGGCCGTGCAGATCAAGCACCTTCCCACGGGGATCATCGTGAGGTGCGAGTCGGAGCGCAGCCAGCACCAGAACAAGGAACAGGCCATGAGCGTCCTGCGGCAGAAGATCCACCGGCTCGAGGCCTCCAAGGCAACCGCCGGCGAGAACGACAGGCGCAGGGAGCAGGTCGGGACGGGCATGCGCGGCGACAAGGTGCGCACGATACGCGTGCGCGACGACATGGTCGTGAACCACGCGAACGGAAGGCGGATGCCCTTCGGGAGGTACCAGCGGGGATTCATCGGAGACTTGGCGTGATGGCCCGTTCGTCTACCGGTTAGGACCCAAGGTTTTCATCCTTGGCGAAGGAGTTCGACTCTCCTACGGGCTATGGCGCCGGGACGGTTTACAAGCGCTCCTCGAGATGGTATATTACGGTTGTGCCGGCCGAGCCGCAAAACATCGCGCCGCGCCCGAAGGGCTCACGATGGGCTCATAACTCAGCTGGTTAGAGTATCGGACTCATAATCCGACGGTCCCAGGTTCGATGCCTGGTGAGCCCACCAACCTCCACCACCAACCGCATCGCGGGAGAACGACATGGTCGTCAAGTCGAAGTTCAGCCCGGGCCAGAGGGTATGCATCATCGACGGGAAGCAGAACGGCAGGGTGTCCGGGGTCTTGGTGACGAAGCACGGGATAACCTACATGTGCCGCTGGTGGGACGGGACGAACTTCCAGGAGAACGACTTCGACGACATCGAGCTGGAGGCCCTCGAGAAGACACCCGACCTCGTGATGTACTGCGAGGAGCCGCACCTCGACTTGGAGCCTCACGGTGAGGATCCGGCGATATGAGGGCCAAATCCAAAAACGCACAGCTGCCGTCCATCCCGTTGGAGCGAAGCAACGACCGCGGCCAGCGTGTGCTCATCAAGAACCTCCGCAAGAGGCGGAGGGCCCTCGAGGACCTGCTCGAGCGGGCCAACTCCCACTGGGAAATCGAGGACATCGTCTACCGCCTGTACCATAGTTCCTACAAGGTGCGCTGGGCGCAGGGGCTGACGTATGACATTCTGAAGGAACTCGAGGGCCTGTACCGGTACGGTTGGAGGAGACGCAACGCCATCTTCAAGGAGATCATGGAGCAGGGCTTGGATCAGAAGCAGGATCCCCGGCGGTGGGTGGAGGCCCTGCTGCACGCGCGGTACTGCCTCGAGATGGCCGTGAAGTACTCGAGGACGGTCAGGAGGCCCCTCCAAGTCCTGCCCTCCGGCTATGCGGCGCTCCTGTACCTGTACGGATTGAGATGAGTCATGCCCTCGTAGCTCAATCGAATAGAGCACGGGATTTCTAATCCCGGTGTTCCGGGTTTGAGTCCCGGCGAGGGTACCAGATAGGAGGCTGCTTGATGAAATGGGAAAAGGGAAGCCCGGAAACATCTGCAATATCCACTGCGGAGGCAATCGATGGAAGACGCTTCTCGGTCCTCCCGAATCAGCAATATGACTTTCAACCTGTGAGAGGATATCTGTTGTACGACGAGAAATCCCTACATCTGCTCTCGAAAGAGGGCAAACCGTTACTCGGGTTGGGGACATTCTGTGCGATCGGTGTCCCGCGCAGCGCGGTTTTCAAGTCGGTTCAAGATGCACAAAGAACAGCGGAAAAAGTCGCGGGAGTAGCTCAATGGTAGAGCTCCACCCTTCCAAGGTGGACGTTACGGGTTCAATTCCCGCCTCCCGCTCCAAATTGTCAAGCACCAGTAATTCAGTGGAAGAATGTCTGCTTCCCAAGCAGAATGTCGCGAGTTCGATCCTCGCCTGGTGCTCAAGGGAGGGGTCATGGACAGGGTAGCCAAGGCGGTCGGTGGAGGTGCCACGAGCGCTCAAGACCGAAGCAAGAACCGGCACGATTTGAAGGCCCTTGAACTCCTGTGGAAGGTTTTTCTCGTCGTGCTCAAGCACGGGAACGCCCAGATATACTACCACATCTGCGCCGGTGGCGATCCGGACGGCAACTCATGGGACGTCCCGATGCAGGCGGAGAACGTGGAAGTCAGGCAGGGTTATTGCGGTGCCTATGTCACGATATTCTGATACATGCGGTAGTAGCTCAGTTGGCTAGAGCGGGTGCTTGCCATGCACCAGGTCGCGAGTTCGAGTCTCGCCTACCGCACCAGAAAGGGATGAGATGGGAGGCCTCGGCTACAGTGTCATGGTGGACGGCGTCGGATCCGTCATGTGCGACGCGGACGGCTTCTTGAGGGATCATGTCGGCGGCAGCTACAGCTGGCTGTCCATCTCCATCCACAACGCGGTCCTGGGGCCGCCGATGCTCGACGCGCTCGACTCCGCGCTCAAGAGGACGAAGGCACATTTCCTGCAGTTTGAAATCGAGCAGGCCGTGCCACACATCGTCGCCGAGGCGATCCCGAGGATCTGCCTGCTGAAGCCGGACAGGTTGGTGGTCTGTCCCAGGCCGGGCTTCCAAGAGGCCGTGCTCAAGGACCTCCTCGACGAGTTCGCGGACAGTGGCGTGTGGGTGGAAACACGAGGCGTCCCCTACTGCATGACGCACATCGAGCACGTGTGGGAGAGCTACAACGGCATCCCCGGCCGCTTCCCCAAGGACATCCGCTGCGCCGGCTGCCTCCTTGCGAGGGCCTGCGAAAGGGTGAACACGACCCCGTACGGATCCCTGCGGCCGATCCTAAAGTCATCCCTGGCGGAGGATCTCAACGGCTTTTTGGGTGTGCAAACATGAAGAAAGTAGCCCTGGTCGACATAACAAACGCCGCCTCCGGCAGGTCCAATTTCCCATTGGGGCCCATGATGCTGAAGGCATACGCGCGGAAGAGGCTCGGCGACGCGTACAGCATCGAGGTCAAATCGTTCTTCGACACGTCCCCGAGGGTGGCCGTGGACACCGTGCTCGGGAACAGGGTCATGGGGTACCTTCACAGGTCGTCGCCGGACGTCGTGGGTTTCTCCTGCTATTGCTGGAACGCCGACTACATCCACGCCATCCTGCCTGCGACAAGGAAGATCCTCCCGGGGGCGAAGATCCTGCTCGGCGGCCCGGAGATCGGGCCCGAGTCCTTGCGGCCATGCGTGGACTTCGTCGTCACAGGGCCAGGCGAGGAGGCGTTCGCCGGACTGCTCGAGCACTTCGACGGTAAAATGGACATCGGGGACGTGCCGAACGTCTCCTATATGGCGGACGGCAAGAGGGTGGTCAACCCGAGTAGGCCAGTCGATCCCGACTCGCTCGCGTCCCCCTTCGAGGGCGCCGTGTGCGACCCGGCGCATGACTACTACATCGAGACATCGCGCGGCTGCCCGAACTCCTGCGCCTTCTGCTCGTGGCAGAGGGATGTCAGCCTCATGCCGGAGGCCTTCGTCGACGCCTGCTTCTCCAAGCTGCTACGGGAGTGGGGCCTCAGGCGCCTGACCATATCCGACTCGAACATCGGGCTCGACCGCGAGCACATGCACATGGTGGCGCGCCTTGCACGTAAGCACAACACCCACGGGACGGAGATCAAGGCCGAGGCGAAGGCCGAGGCCATGGACGACGGGGCGATTGCCGCCTTCAAGGCGGCCGGCATCACGAGGGTCGACATCGGCATCCAGAGCACCGACCCGGGCGTCCTCAGGATGTGCGGAAGATCCTGGGACCCCGACGTCACGCGCAGGGCCGTGTCCAAGATGCTCTCCCAGGGATTCGCGGTCCAACTGCACATCATAGCGGGGATGCCTGGGGACAGCTTCTTCAAGTCTGCGGCGACCCTCAAGTTCGCCGAAGAGCTCGGCACCGGTCTCATAGTCTCCAACGGGTACATCGTCCTCAAGGGATCCCGGTACCACAGGGAGCCCTGCCTGGTGACGCCGCTGTGCACCGACATGAGCTCCGGGTGTGTGCGCACGAACACGCAGGGCCCCATGGACATGGAGCGGTCGATCCTTTTTCTGAAGGCATATGGCAAGGAATACAGCGCCTTGCAGGCGCACCCCGTGTACGGGGAGACGGTCAAGTATTGGTGAGGGAGACACACAGGAGGCCACGATGCAAGAGACCATCCTCTGCCCGCAGTGCGGCGAGCTCGTCCACTACAGCATGCACTTCGGGGCCTACATCTGCCACAACTGCCCGTGGGAGGACAGGAGCCCGGGGCAGCGCAGGTCGGCAAGGCAGGCTGCCCTGTCGAGGTTCTTGGCGGGGGACAAGATGAAGCGCAGCGACCTGAAGGCGTTGCTGCGGACATGCGAGGCGGGATGAACATCAACATCGAGAGACTACAGAAGGGCGAAACGATCATCTCCAAGGAGCCCGGCAACTCCATGCTTCCGATCATCAAGTCCCGGCAGCCGGTCAGAATAGTTCCGGCGACATGGGAGTCCGTGGACGTCGGGAGCATCGTCTACTGCAAGGTGCGGGGGAGCGTCTACACGCACCTCGTGAAGGCGAAGGATCCCCACAGGGGATGCCTCATCGGCAACAACCACGGGCACATCAACGGGTGGACGAAGAACGTGTACGGCAGGGTGGTCGAGATCCTGCCGATGGCGTGATGGATTGGGGAGACTGATGGGCATCCGCTGGGTCGTGCAGAGCAATCTCATCAACGCGTCCGATCATGACCGGATGATCGACGTCTGCAGGAAGCACGGCTACGAGCACGAGTCGTTGAAGGTAACTCCGTTCACGGACGATCTCCCGGACATCCCGGATGACATGCCGACGGTCTTCTACGGCGGGACGAATTTCATCAATAACGTGCACCTGTCCAAGCGGTGGAAGCCGGGCGCGTTCTTCGGAGACACGTTCTCGTACTGCAGATACTACGAGGGTTTTGGCGCCAACATGCTGGGTGAGCCGACATTCACGACGCTCCGAGAGTTCTCGTCGTCACACCGTGAGGACAGCGCACAGTTCTTCGTCCGGCCCGACGCCGATTTGAAGATGTTCGCCGGCGAGGTCATGCGGTTCGGCGACGTCGTGCGGTGGGAGCGCAACCTCCGGCACGGGGTGGACTGCAGCAAACACCCCGGACTGACGCCGGACACCAAGATAGTCGTGTCGCCCCCGTACGCCATCTCCCATGAGTGGCGGCTGTTCGTCGTGGGAGGGCGCGTTTCATCGGGCAGCCACTACCGATCCAAGCACAACCTCGACATCAGAGAGGAACTCCCGGATGCGGTCGTGCGGTTCGCCGAGCAGCGCACACAGGAATGGTCGCCGGCCGATGTTTTCGTGATGGACGTGGGCGAGTCAGCCGGCAACCTCTACGTCATCGAGTGCAACTGCTTCAACAGCGCCGGATTCTACTCGTCCGACGTCGAGAAGATCATGACTGACGTGAGCGAGGCTGTAATTCACCGGTTCCAAATGGTATATTCCAAATGTACGTGTCCCTGTAGCTCAATTGGATAAAGCACAGCCTTCCTAAGGCTGGTATTCCGCGTTCGAGTCGCGGCAGGGACACCATAGAAAAAGATCAACATGGCCCCACCAAAAGTCATCTACCTTGTCAGGCACGGCCAATCCCAAGCGAACGAGAATTGGGATCTCTTGAAGACCGTCCCTGATTGGAAGGTGCCTCTCACCGAATACGGCCGTCAGCAGGCTGCCACCGCAGGCATGCACATCAAGGACGACCTCGTCCGCGAGTTCCCCAAGGGCATCAACCCGCCCGAGGCGGCCGCGTACTGCTCGCCCTACGAGAGGGCGAAGCAGACGTGGGGCATCGTGTGGCGCCTCCTGTTCGACGGGATGCACTTCGGCACGGGACGCATCCAGGACATCTTCCAGGAGCCGTACTACATCCACACGGCGACGACGAAGTACGACCCGCGCCTGCGGGAGCAGGACTGGGGGAACTACAAGGACACCGTGGTGTCCAAGAGAATCGACGACGAGCGCGACAGGTTCGGGACCTTCTTCTACCGCATCCCCGACGGCGAGTCGGGCGCTGACGTCTACGATCGCCTCTCGACCTTCTTCGACACGCTTTGGCGGGACTTCGAAAAGCCGGACTTCCCGAGGGTGTGCGTCATCGTGACCCACGGGCTCACCATGCGTCTCTTCCTCATGCGCTGGTTCCATTGGGAGGTCGAGTACTACGAGACCGTCCAGAACCCCCTCAACGGCGAGGTCTGGAGGATGTCGCAGGACGGAGGCAAGTGGCACCTGGACACGCAGCTTCGGCACAGGCTCATCAAACCCGGAGAGTTGGACGGGATCAACGGCAGCCCGGCGCCAAAGGAAGAGCCGGCAGTTTCAGGAACGAAACCATAGCAAAGGAGAAGCGGATGGCATACACGATGCCCGACGACGTGCTCGAGATAGCGAAGCCGGCCCTCCAGAAGAGGGTGGAGCAGCTCATCGACGAGGCGTTCAAGCTGGCGCAGTACGCGAAGTGCTCCGAGATGCTCGAGGGGGTCATCGACGCGTGCTCCTCGAAGTACTTCGGCGAAGGCATCCCCCAATACGGGTCGCAGCAGGAGGGGCAGGAATCAGGCGATGAGCAGGCCCCTGCCTTCCAGAG
>Ga0172362_10000280_pt1 | contig 40283 bp, 36 predicted proteins | sample LakKivs1_kivu2a2_FD_114534 | JGI IMG/M metagenome (GOLD analysis project Ga0172362, IMG submission 114534) | Sediment microbial communities from Lake Kivu, Rwanda - Sediment s1_kivu2a2 | ecosystem: Environmental > Aquatic > Freshwater > Lake > Sediment | place: Rwanda: Western Province, Lake... | reverse complement strand
CCAGCATGATCACCTTCTCGTCCGAAGTTCCTATCCGGCCAGCTTCGCCACCGGATGGCTTCATCTTCTACAGTAACATTTCTCCACTATTCGTTGTAGAATATACCCAATTTCATCGAAAGGAGCACCACCATGGCAGACGTCCAGCCCTACCTGCAAAAAATCATTGACCGCTTCAGCAATCCCACCATCCAGGCCGGCCTCAAAGGATTCACCCGCAACCTGCTCTTCAAGTTCACCGACACCAACGAGGAGTGGCTGATCCACGCCATCGATGGCAAGGAAGCCACGCTCGAGAAAGGCACCATCGCCAACCCCGATGTCACCATCATCACCACCACCGACGTGCTGGCCGGCGTGATGGACCGCAAGATCAACGGCATGTCCGCCTACATGCAGCGCAAGATCCAGGCCCGCGGTCCCATGGAAGACCTGATGAAGCTGCAGAAGCTCATGCTGTAAAGTTGCCTTCGTAAGAAAACAGCCTGGCATGGCTTCATCGACACTGACTATCCCCAAGCGGTCTATTGGCTTCCTGCTGGGCATGTCCAGCTTGATGCTGGGGGCCAATGTAGTGTGGGTATCCTACATCACCATCCTGCTGCCTACCCTGGTTGAACAAGTGGTCTCGGAGGAGAAAGGCCTGGTGGTGGGGCTGATCGGCTTCTTTGGCACCCTGCTGGCCGTGCTGGTGAGCATCCTGTGGGGCATCATCAGCGATCATACCAGCAGCCCGATGGGTAAGCGCTCGCCTTCCATCCTGGCTGGCGCCTTGCTGGCACTGCCCTTCATCGCCCTGCCGGTGCTCATCCTCTCTCCATCCACGGCAGCCCGCCTGCTGCCCGTTGCCTTGCCCATCATCATCTTCAGTTTCCTGGGGATGGAGTTCTTCACCAACGTCAGCAACGGCGCCTGGTGGCCGCTGCTTGTGGACGTGGTCCCCGAGCACCAGCGCGGCCTGGCTGCTGGCATCAATGGCTTCCTCACCCTGCTGGGGGCGGTGATTGCCTTCCTGGTGGTCACCAGCCTCAACCAGGTGGGGCAGACTGCGCTGGCTTTGTGGCTGGTGGGTGGCATCTTTGCCCTCACCGGGGTGATCAGCACCCTGGTCCTGCGTGGCAAAGACTTGCCTGCCCATCCTTCAGAACGTATTAACCCCTGGCAGGCCATGGGCGAGTTATTCAAGGTGCGCACGCCTGTGGTGGTGTTCTTCTGGCTGGTGTTAGCCCTGCTGCTTGCCAATATGGGCATCAACAGCCTGCAGTTCTTCGCTCGCTATTTTTTCGAGGTCTATTTCCCCAGCACCGACCCCGATGCCGCTCTGCGCCTGATGGGGGGCATCAGCCTGGTGTTCACCATGCTCTCTGCCGTGGGCAGCGGCTTCCTTTCCGATAAGATCGGCCGGCGCGCCATGATCTTGTGGGCCATGTTTTTATGTGCCATCTGCACCCTGTTTATGGGGCTTGTCAGTAACTTCAGCATTTTCCTGGTGCTCATCGGCTTGCGTTCGATTGCCACCGGGCCCATCCTGGCCACCGCCCCTGCCCTGGCCAGTGATTTGTCCCCGAAAGATGAAGCCGGGCACTACATGGCCTATAATAACCTTTCCACCGGCCTATCTGGGGGCATCGCCTCCCTGGTCTTTGGTTTATTGCTGGTAAATCTCACCCGCACCACATTTACCAGTGTTTTCATCGTCTCAGCTATCCTTTTTGCCCTTGGGGGTGTAATTTTCTATCTCAAGGTGTCGCAAAAAGCATTGGACGCTCAATTGAAGGCCCCTGTCGGGCAAGCCAGGGAATTATCATGAAAAATTGGGTCTTCCTCTCCCCTCATTTTGACGATGCCGTGCTCTCCGCAGGCGGCATGATCTGGGAGCTGGCCAACCGGGGCGATGGGGTCGAGATATGGACCATCTGTGCTGGCGACCCTCCCTCGTGCAGGCAGCTCACCGATTATGCCCAGATGCTGCACATCTTTTGGGAACTGGGCGAGACGGATGTGCCCTACTCGCGCAGCCTGGAAGATGCCGCCAGCTGTCGCTTGCTAGGGGCTGGTTATCGTCGCTACACCGTGCCCGATAATATTTACCGTTACCTGCCCGGCACCGATGAGCCAGTTACGAAGGTGCCTGATGATAATGCCGGCCCGCTGGAGCCAAATGAGAGCTACCTCATCCCCCCGGTCACCGATTTCCTGCGTAAGAACCTGGTGGAAGGTTATCAGCTAGTTACCCCGCTATCTGTGGGTCACCACCGCGACCACGTGCTCACCCGCACGGCTGCCGACCGCCTGGGCATCCCGCTTTGGTACTTTGTGGAATATCCCTATGTCACGCGTGAGCCGTATGACCCTGCCGAATGGATTCCGCCCGGGGTAGAAACGTTTTCGCTTGAGCTATCCGCGGCTGCCGTGCAAGCCTGGAAGGATGCCATCGCCTGCTACAAATCGCAGATGATCTTCTTGTTCCCCGACGCTCCCGAAATGCACCGTGCCATCGAAGAATATGCCAGCTCGGGCGGTGGTTGCGCCCTCTGGAAATTCTAGGGCTGGGTTGGCAAGGCAGCTGCCGGTATGGTGTGTGGCACCGGGTCCTTCATTTTGGTGATTATCACCCCAAGTACCATCAGCAGGACAGCGGATAGCACCAGAGACGGGGTGAATGCTCCATCAGCGCTCTGCATGGCCTCCATGATGTATACATACACCACTGAAACCTGTCCAAAAAGTTGGATGATCCCATTTGAAGTCCCCTCCGGTGCCGGGTAAGTGACCTCTGCAACGTATTGCAATCCCACCGGGGCCACAGAGATCAGGAAAAATCCCATCCAAAAGGCCGAAAGGAGTAAAAGCCAGAGCGACGTTGCAAAAGTAATCCCGATAAGCCCCGGAATTGCCAGCAATACGCCCGAAAGCATATAGCGCTGGCGTTTGTGGTTTTTATCTGATATTGAAGGGATGATCACTGCCCCGATTACGCCGCCCACGATCATCACCGTGCCCATCGTGCCGGCGTCGGTGGGTGTGAACCCACGTAAGCGAATGATGTTCTCAATCCAGGTGCTAATGCCATTGAACAGCCCCAGCCCGATGAAATAAACGATCACGAACATCCAAAATGGCGCCGATTTTACGATTTGCTTCAGCCCATCCAGCATCAAGGAGCGGACTTCCATTTCTGGGGGGCAGGGAGGTGTGCTGGGGCGCTCTCGTGAAAGGATGATGAACACCAGCGTGGCGATGGCCGCAGTCACCCCGAATATTAGCTGGACGGATGAGATGGATAACATCTCGGTGAGCACAGGCGTGAGTCCAAAGCCCACAGCGGTGCCCAGTAAATTGGCCAGGGTCACCAGGCCAACCGCAGTAGCGCGCTCATTCTGCGCGAACCAGTTGGCTGGCACTTTCGTCCATGAGTTCATCAGGAACGGTTGGCCAATAGCTATCCCGACACTGCATGCCAGCACGAGGCCATAGTTCGCTCCAACCAGGCCACGTGCGATGCTGAACACAGCCATGAACACAGCCCCGATACTGACTGCAACGCGAAAGCCATATTTGTCGATCACCCATGAGGCAGGAAAGGAGAGAAAGACATACGTGATCATAAAAGACATGGCCAACGTGCCGATCTGTAGGTCGGTCACTCTATAAAATTCCGCTGCCGGGCCTGTAATGGGCGCGTATGTGATCCACAACATTTGCACGACAAGGTTGACGAGCATGAATACCCCCAGTACCACCCAGCGATAGCCGTAAACACGGTAGGTTTGGTCCTTCATGTGGCGCCTCCCAAATCATTCCAGATTATCTGTCTGTCCAGGCTTTATCTTAAAACCCGGCAATCAACCTATATGAATTAACCATCAGTGCCCGGAAAAGTTGCTAAATTGGTGTTAGTGATTATTCTTGTTATTGCGCGATCATACCCAATTGCTATGGGCAAGGTCGTAATTCAATTGCGCGTATATAAGGGAGCTATTATTGCTTGGCTTTATCACAACGTAATCTACAAGATCAATTCATTCATCGCGTTCACGCAATGGGGGGAACAAGATCACCTCGCGGATGTTCTGGTTATCGGTCAGCAGCATCACCAGGCGGTCCACCCCCATGCCGAAACCACCGTTGGGGGGCATTCCATAGCGCATGGCGCGCAAGTAATCTTCATCCATGGGGTGGCGCTCCTCATCATCTGCTGCGTACTCGCGGCTCATTTCCAGGAAGCGTTGCTCCTGGTCAAGCGGGTCGTTCAGCTCGGTGAAAGCATTGCACAGCTCGAAGCCGGCCACGTAGCCTTCAAAGCGCTCCACGGTCAGCGGGTCGCCTGGCTTGCTCTTGGCCAGCGGCGAGATGTCACGCGGGTAGTCGTACAGGAAAGTGGGCTGGATGAGGGTGGGCTCGAGGTAATCCTCCAGCAGCTGGTCGATCAGCTTGCCGCGCGTCTCTCCTTCTTTGAACTGCATGCCACGTTCCTTCATCGCCCCTTCCAGGCTTTGTGCTGTAGGGCAGTCGGCAATGTCAATTCCTGATGTATTGGTCAGCCCCTGGCGCAGCTCCAGGCGTGGCCAGGGGATTTCGAAGCTCAGTTCCTCGCCATTGTAGGTCACCGTTCGCCGGCCCAGCACGCGATCGCACACGAAGGCCAGCATCTGCTCGGTGAGCTCCATTACCTTCAGGTAATCAGCATAGGCGCAGTAAAACTCCAGCTGGGTGAACTCAGGATTATGCTTAAAGGATACCCCTTCATTGCGGAAGTCACGTCCGATCTCGTAAACCCGCTCCAGCCCGCCCACCAGCAGGCGTTTGAGATACAGCTCGAAGGAGATGCGCAGGTACAGGTCCTGGTGCAACTGGTTGTGGTGGGTGATGAACGGCTTGGCGGCGGCTCCGCCATACAGCGGCTGCAGGATGGGCGTCTCCACTTCCATGAAGCCCTCTCCATCCAGGAAGCTGCGCAACGCAGAGACAATCGCCGTGCGTGTTCTGAAGATTTGCCTCACTTCGGGGTGCACCGCCAGGTCGGCGTAGCGTTGCCGGTAGCGGGTCTCGGGGTCTGCCAGGTCTTCGTGGCTGATGACCTTGCCATCCACCAGCTCGTCTTTTCCTGCCGGTAATGGGGTGAGGGCTTTGGCCAGTAATTTATACGCTTCCACTTTCAGCGATACCTCGCCTGCGCGGGTGCGGAACATCTCACCGCTGGCCTGGATGAAATCACCCAGGTCGAGCTCGCGGTTGAACATGTCAAGCTGCTCTTGTCTGATATCATTGGCGCGCAGGAATAGCTGGATGCGGCCTTCACCGTCTTCGATGTGGGCGAAAGTGATCTTGCCCATCGGGCGCATTGAGCGCAGCCGCCCGGCAAGAGAAACCTTGATGGGTGGCACCTGCTTGCCTGCTGCTAACGCAGTTTCAATGGCCTCGAATGCACACCTGGCAGACCGGCTGGTGTGCGTGCGGGTGGTGCGCGTTGGATACGGCTCGATCCCCTTCTGGCGCAGGCGCTCGAGTTTCTCCAGGCGATTTCTTTCAAGGCTGCTGAGTTCTTCGGTCATGCCATCTCTCTCCAATTTCTACCATTCCACCAACCTGCCATATATTAAGCAAAAGCCCCGCGCAAGGAATCCATGCGCGGGGCCGAAAAATAGCCCCTGCCTACTCCACCTTCAACAAGCTGACGGTGAAGGTTCCGCCTGGTGCGTCCACGCGCACAACATCGCCAGGATGATGGTCCATCAAGGCTCTTCCCAAAGGAGACTCGTTTGAGATCAAGCCGTCACGCGGGCTGGCCTCTGCCGGCCCAACAATGGTATATACTTCTTCTGGATTGTCGCCTTCCTTTATTGTCACGGTTGAGCCTACCTGAACGTGATCTTCCTTGCCAGCGTCTTCAATCACATGTGCGTTGGCCAGTAGCATCTCCAGGTCTTGTATGCGCCCTTCGACGAATGCTTGTTCGTTCTTCGCTGCTTCGTATTCAGCGTCTTCAATAAGCTCACCGCCTTCCATTGCTTCATGCAAGCGTTCGGCAACTTCATGTCGTTTTATGGTTCGCAAGTATTCCAGCTCTTCCTGTAATTTCTGGTACCCTTGCTTGGTTAAGAATGAGGGAGGCATCTTCCTGTCCTATCAACAAATATGAAAAAACCACTCTCCCGGAGCGATTCTTGGCAATAAATTGGGAAGCTGGTATTACCCTGGGCTGCCCCTAATGAAAAGTATGCGGTATTGGGGAATGCATTTATCCCTTCTACCGCGCGGCGACATTTTAGCACATATCACATGGAAACGCAAGGATTATTCACTTTGCAGGCTTCTTCCACAGGCCGATTCCACCATTTCGATGGTAATAATCAGTCACTGCATGTCTCATCGCCATCCCATCACTCCAAAAAGTGCTGATTTGGGAGGCGTGCGCCTCGATGGAATGTATCCAGGCCTCCAACCCCGGTAATGAAATGGGGAAAACCTGCCTTTTCCATCCCTCCTGGATAAATCGCTCAAGTTGGGTGCTGTCGCGTGACACATAAGGGTAATCCGCATAATACCACGCCGAATGATGCAAGCCTTCTGCGGCCAGGCGAACGAGCTGGTGATCCACGTGGTTGCCCAACGCTAGTGGGTAAACGAGCACCGCATCAGGTGGCACAGCCATCTTCAGCTCTTCCTGTAAGAGGGCGAGGTTCTGTTCGTCACCCTGATGAATCGGGCCGTTAAGGGCTTTTTCAGTCGCGTACATGGCTTTGTGGGTGTGGGGATCGCGCCGGTAAATGCAATCGGGGAGGGAGAAGTAGCGCATCTTGGCGCCCAGGAACAGGCAGGATTGCCTGTCCTCTTCCATGCGATGGACTGGAGCCTGCTGGTCGAAATTCCAGCGCTCATGCAGCGAATGCGCGAAGGGCGATAAATCTTCGTTAGGCGCCTCGCCTGCGAAAATGGTCCATATGCTCGCCTCATCACCCTGCTGGGTTTGCTCCCACACCAAACCCCCACATGATAGGGCGACATCATCAAAATGTGGAGAAAGGTATATCCAATCCACCCCGTGATTTTACCCTATGAGCTGCACAGAGAACCTGGAAAATAGCCCTGATTGCGCTTTTATTTACTTAGTGTTATCATCATCCAGCGTCAGGTTATGGTCATGACAACCGATCCGTTCACCCGCTCCCGATTGCGTAAAATTTTCGTTGCCGTGATAATTGCCACTCTTCCTTGCTATTGTGCTGGAGCGGTAGCCATACTCCTTGCGCCAGGGCATCCCCTGGGAGGCGCCAGGACTCCCAGTCCGCTCTCTTCAGCCACACCGGTTATCTATGCTACGCAGACAACCACGTTTACACTCACCCTGCCTCCACCCACCGGCACTCCATCCCCAAGCAACACGCCGACCCCTACCACCACCGGAACCACCACCAATACTCCAACCATTAGCCCAACTCCCACTCAAACCAATACACCAACCCCTTCAAATACTCCTTTCCTTCCTCCCACTTTTACCAACACACCCAGCCATACTGCCACATTTACCCCAACATCCACATGGACCCATACACCACAACCCTCTCTAACGAAAACTCCAACAGCTATCCCCTCCGAAACGAATCCGGTTCCCCAGCCATGAAATCTAAACTCTTGGTGCACCTTGTGTTACAGGTCCTGTCCTGATAAACTGTGAGTCTCTATGATCCACATATCATTTGCAATGTTGAAAAATCATGATTGATCTATTACCCTACCTAAAAGAATTGATCTCTGCCCCGGGGATCAGTGGTTACGAGGTCGGTGTCCGCCCTATCATTGAAAAAGCTTGGCAGCCGCTTACCGACCAACAAAAAGTGAGTCGGCTGGGGAGTCTGCATGGCTTACAGCATGGCACAGCACCCGAACCCCGGCCCAGCATCCTGGTTGCCGCCCATATGGATGCAATTGGCTTGATGGTCAATGCAATCGTCGATGGTTTCCTGCGCGTTACTACCATTGGAGGCATTGATCTGCGCGTCTTGCCGGGACAGATGGTAACCGTGCATGGCCGACAGGACCTACCCGGGATGATTGTGCCTACTCCAGCACGATTGCTTCCCTCCCGGCTGCCATCCGGAATCGTACCCCTGGAATATCTGCTGGTGGATGTCGGCTTGCTTCCCCAGGATGTTGGCGAGTTGGTGCGGGTTGGCGATCCAGTCTCCTTTGCCCAACCACCCCTTGAAACGGGCGGCGAAACCCTTGTCGGCCATACCCTGGATGACCGGGCAGGGGTAGTGGCATTGACATATTGTCTCGAAATCCTACGTTCCAGACCGCATGCCTGGGATTTATGGGCTGTGGCAACTGTTCAGGAAGAAACATCATATGGCGGTGCGCAGACTTCTGCATTCCAGCTTCACCCCAGTATATGTATATCGATTGATGTGACTTTTGGCAGCGAGCCCAGCAGCCCAGGTTACCTGACTTTCCCGCTGGGTAAAGGCCCAACTTTAGGATTGGGCCCGGTTGTTCATCCATTCCTGTACAAGACTTTAAAGCAGCTGGCGGAACGATTGGAGATCCCTGTCTCGGTAGAACCCACGCCGCGTTCTTCAGCCACCGATTCCGACGCTATGGTGAGCATTGCCGAGGGTATCCCGAATGCGGTCATCGGGATACCATTGCGCTATATGCATACACCCATTGAGATGATTGCCCTCAAGGATATAACCCGCACCGGCAGGCTGGTGGCGGAGTTTATCGCTCAGCTTGATGGTACTTTTATAGACAAAATGACTTGGGATGATTGACCATGGTCCAATTGGCTGATGAATTCATTCATTTTGATATTGGTGATGAGCAGGTAAGGCTCCTTGAGCGACTTTCCAATGCCTGCGCCGTGTCAGGTGATGAAGCCGAAGTGCGCAAGATCGTTATAAGCGAGATCAAATCATATGTTGATGATATAAAAGTGGATGCTCTGGGTAATGTACTGGCTACGAGGAATGGTTCGCGCGAGCCACGCTTGCGCGTGATGCTTGCTGCCCATATGGACGAAGTTGGCTTGATGCTGACCCACGATAATGGTGATGGGATTTACCGCTTTGAAGTCGTGGGGGGCATTTCCGCATCCGACCTGGCTGGCAAGGCAGTATTGATTGGTAGAGAACATATCCCGGGCGTTATCGGCATAAAGCCTATCCATTTACTCCATGGAAATGACCATCGAAAACCGATCGACATTGACGACCTGCATATCGATGTCGGTACAGTCACCGGTAAGGAAAAGGTAGGAGACCGGGCTACATTTGCCACCCAATTTATCCGCCTCGGCCCCAGCTTGAGGGGGAAGGCCCTGGATAACCGTCTTGGTGTGGCTACCCTGATTGAGCTGGTTAAACATGCCACCGACAATTTTGACCTGCTGGCAGCTTTTACTGTGCAGGAGGAGATTTCGGCGCGCGGGGCGCGTGTGGCGGCATTCACTTTCAACCCTGACCTGGCTGTTGCGCTGGATTCCACCCCGGCATATGATCTACCTGACTGGGAGGCGGATGAGAATGTTCGTTATAATACCCACCTGGGCGCTGGGCCGGCAATATACATCGCTGACTCGAGCACTTTATCGGATCCCAAGCTGATAAGGTATATGATCCAGGTCGCTGAAGAGAACCATATTCCTTATCAATTGCGCCAGCCGGGTGGTGGGGGCACCGACGCCGGTGTGATCCATAAACAGCGTGAAGGAATCCCGAGCATTTCCATATCAGTGCCCGGGCGTTACCATCACACCTCGGCTTCGATTGTGCGACTTTCAGATTGGCAACACACCTTCAAGCTGGTTATGATTGCATTGGCTCAACTGTCAACAGATGTATTATCGGCTGAAAGCTGATTTCCGGTCGTTCAGGAATGCTGCTGATTATCTACAGAAATATCAAACCTAAGGAGCGCTGATGAAACCCTTGATCCAAAAACTGGTTGAGACACAGGGCCCATCGGGATATGAGACCCAGATTCGCACTGTAGTACAGGGCGAAGTGGAGGCTTATGCGGATGCAATGCAGACGGACGCGCTGGGCAACCTGATTGTGCGCAAAGGAAACGGAACCGCTGAGGGATCCAAGATCATGCTGGCGGCCCATATCGATGAGGTTGGCGTCATGGTCACTCAGGTGGACTCTAACGGCTTCATCCGTTTTACCACCCTGGGAGGAGTGCGCCCGTATACTTGCATTGGCGGGCGTGTGCGTTTCCTTAATGGCTCCTCGGGGATCATTAATATGGAACCCCTGGATGATATGGCCAAAATGCCAGCTTTCGAGCAGCTCTATATTGATTTGGGTTACTCCAGCAGCCAGGACAGCTTGCTCAAGGTGGGAGATGTGGGTACGTTTGAGCGCCCTTTCCTGGATTTGGGCCGGAGATTGGTTGCCAAATCGCTGGATGACCGTATCGGAGTGGCTGTTTTGATAGAAACCTTGCGCCGGGTCAAAAATACCCCTCACCAGCTGTTTTTTGTTTTCAGCACCCAGGAAGAGGTGGGTGTGCGGGGTGCTACCACCGCGTCTTTTGGGATCGATCCTGACCTGGGGTTGGCCGTGGATGTTACCGGCACTGGAGATACCCCGCGTCGTACCAGGGTGCGCATGGAAGTGAGCCTGGGCAAAGGTCCCGCCATCAAGGTGCGCGATGGAGGCATGCTGGCTGACAGGCGGGTGGTGGATTGGATGGTGGCAGGCGCCGAGAAGCTGGACTTGCCCTACCAGCTGGAGGTTCTCGAAGGTGGCTCCACGGACGCGCGTGCCATGCAGCTCACCCGGGCAGGCGTGCCGGCGGGATGCCTTTCCATCCCGTGCCGATATATCCATTCGCCTTCTGAGATGGTAGATTTCGATGATGTGCAACATGCCGTCGAATTGTTGGCGGATTTGGTCAGTAAGCCGGTAAAATTATAGACCCTGGCAACCGTTTCGATGCGTTCCTGCTTTATTCGGTCATTATTTGTCTTGATCCTGCTGGCCTTGGCAGGCTGTGCCGGGCTGCCCTTCGGGTTGGGTAATATTGAAGGATCCACCCCCACTGCGCAAAACACTGCCCAACAATCCACAGCTGCATCGACTCAATCGGTATCTCCTATGCCAACCTCAGCCGGTTCACAGCAGGCTGAAGACACACCTCAATCTGGTGGCGAATCAGTGCTGCGCATCTGGGTACCGCCCGAATTTGATCCACAGGCAGATAGCGCTGCTAATCAATTGCTCAATGACCGCCTGCAAGAGTTTATCTCTGCAAACCCTGACCTTCGCCTGGATGTGCGCGTGAAGGCTTTGTCCGGTGAAGGTGGGATGCTCGAATCGCTGGTGGCTGCCAATGTGGCGGCGCCATCAGCAGTGCCTGACCTGGTCTTGCTTCCTCGATCTTTGCTTGAATCAGCTACTTTGAAGGGATTGCTTTTCCCGTATGATGGCCTGAGCAGCTTGATGGATGACCCTAACTGGTATGATTACGCCAAGCAGCAAGCCCAGATACAATCCAGCACCTATGGCATCCCATTCGCGGGAGACGCACTTGCCCTGGTCTATCAGCCGGCATTTACCGAAACACTGACCAACAACCTGGAGGATTTACTATCATTAGGCGAACCATTGCTTTACCCGGCCGCTGATCCACAGGCACTCTTTACCATCAGTTTGTACCTGGCTCAGGGAGGCCAGCTGCAAGATGACCAGGGGCATCCCAGGCTGGATATGGATACGCTGATCAGTATCTTTGAATTTTATAAGCAAGCAAGCGAGGCAGGGATGATGCCAACCTGGTTGGCACAATATGCCAACGACACCCAGGTTTGGAATGCCTTTCTAAGCAGCCCTTATCACATGGCGATCACCTGGGTGTCCACATACCTGAGCCATCAGCGTACCACGCCTGATGAACTGGCATTGGCCAGGCTGCCGATGATGAGCAATGTTCCTTTTACCCTGGCAACCGGATGGAGCTGGGCATTATCCAGTCAGGAGACCTCTCGCAGGCCATTGGCAGTCAGCTTGGCTGAGTACCTGGTGGATAAAGATTTCCTGGCTCAATGGACTTTTACCGCCGGTTACCTGCCTCCCAGGAAAGATGCGGTACAAAACTGGCAGGATGCCCAGCTACGCAGCACAGTCAATCAAATTTCTAGCTCTGCGGCACTTATACCACCACTAGATATGCTTTCCAATATTGGGCCTGCCATTGAGCAAGCTTCCGTCAGTCTGCTCAAGGCACAAAGTGATCCCCAAACTGCTGCCCAATCGGTGATCAGCCAGGTCAACCGCCCATGACAGCCGAGATTTGGCCTGATGTGTGCAACTTGACGCATATAAGTTGGGGTGTTATGATGCAAACCACCTTATGAGAACGGCACTTCTGGCACCATATCCAGGAGGGCACTCGGAATTAAAAAAATGGCAAATGATCCGTATCTCGACGAGTACCCGGCTGATGAGGAAGAGGAGCAAGGGTCGAAATTGACGACCTCTGGGGGGAAAACCAGCGAAGAGAGCCGGATGCAATTCATCAAGGGAAGATTAGCTCAAGCAGGCCTGGGTACTACAGTGTATCGCCTGGGGACAGCATTTTTAACCCTGGCTTTAATCCTGTTGGCAGTGGTGGGAATACGTATCTTTTACCTGCATTTCCAGCAAACCGAAAGCAACCCGCCCAAGGTAGCTGCCCTCGCCGCTGAAGCAGCCACTACCACCCCCACCACCATACCTGCAGAACTGCCATCCTTCATCTCTGACAAAACAGGTTACGAGCAGGGTATTTTCCGTTTGACATTGTTGCACACCACAATTCCCTCCCGCCCGCGCACCGAGATCATCACCTATACCATCCAAGCTGGCGATACCATATTCGGCATCGCTGAGATGTTCGGCCTGAAACCTGAGACGATTTTATGGGGTAACTATTACACTCTGACGGATGATCCTCATAATATCCGCCCGGGAGTGGTATTAAACATCATGCCCACCGACGGTACTTATCACCGTTGGTCAGAGGGCGAGGGGCTGAACGGAGTGGCACATGGCTACGATGTTTCACCAGATGTGATTGTCAATTGGCCCGGCAACCACCTCGACCCTGCCACCCTAGGTGATTACTCACATCCCAACATCGAGCCGGGCACGATGCTGTTCGTCCCGGGCGGTCATCGCGATTTCGTCACCTGGAGCGCGCCGCGCATCTCGCGCGAGAACCCAGGCGTGGCAAAGATTCTAGGCCCCGGCTTTTGTGGCACTATCGTGGATGGAGCTGTAGGTACGGGCTCCTTCATCTGGCCGGCAAACAACCACTGGCTGTCTGGTTATGATTATTCACCTTCCACCAACCACTTCGGTATCGATATCGCCGGGGGGATGGGTGATGCTATTTACGCTGCTGATAACGGTGTGATCGTATATGCGGGTTGGAATGATTGGGGCTATGGCAACGTGATTGTAATTGACCATGGCAATGGCTGGCAGACTCTCTATGCGCACCTCAGCGCGTTGAATGTGGGTTGTGGGTATAGTGTATACCAGGGGGATGTAATCGGTGCTTTTGGCAGCACAGGTAATTCTTCGGGACCTCACCTGCACTTTGAGATGCTCAATGAGAGTTATGGCAAGGTGAACCCCTGGAACTTTCTGCCATAAGTGAGAAGAAAACCGCTTAGGACCCAATGGACACGAAGGGTCTTACTGTTTGTAAGTCCTTCGTTTTTTTATGCTCATTACATTCCATGTTCACGGGCATGCTGGCGGTACTGGCAATAAGCACAATTTTCGCTGGCAGGGGGTGGCTCGGGCATCTCGAGCAATTGCAGCACCTGGTCGATGAAATGTAGGAAACCATCTTCATAATAAGGGACCTCCAGCCAGGTGGAGGTGAAGTGAAAGCTGATTTGTTCGGTGGTAGCGTTTAGTGTGGCGTGAGGTGCCTCCACCAGCAAGCCCAAGCGGGAAATGGGCTTGGGGTCGAGCTTCCCTGGGGCAGGATGCTCGAGGGCATAGGCGTAGGCATGCAGTTGCCGGCTGTAAAATGGTACCTGGGAAGGTTTGGGTTCGGAGGTTTTAAAGTCTACCACACCGTATGTGCCATCCTCAAAGGAGATCATTGCGTCTAGCCGGCCCTTTACGAAGCAGCTTAGTTGATGGCCAGGCAATTTAAGCGGCACAGATTCAATCCACTTCTCCGACACGCTGATTTGACCATGAGGCAGGGAAGGATCGATTTCAGAGGCAAGGCGCCCGGCGAAATGGGCTTTCATCAGGCGGTCGATGGCGCCGAAGACGGAGGGGAAAGGTGCGGCCGGCCGATTGATGTTGTGCATGTACTTTAGATAAAAACAGCGCGAGCATTCGTCCCATAAAAAGGTCAAATCAGACGGGCTAAGCTTGATAGGGGTGGTGGGCATAATTTATTCCTTCCGTATTGCATGGTGGGTCACATTGTACTGCAGGTTTATTAAGCGTCACGCTCAGGTCTTTAGATTCGGGAAAAAATACTATGAGAGCTGCATAAAACCTGCTTTATATTGCGTTGAAGACGACTGTGCCACGTTTGATCACCGTTTGTACCAGGTTTGTGGCAAAACGGTAACCAAGGTGGCGGTAATCCGAAATGTTCAGGATGAGGATGTCAGCTTGCTTACCCGGCTCAAGTGATCCTATTCGATCGGCGCGTTGGATGGCAGCAGCTGCGTTCAGGGTGGAGGCAACAATGGCCTGGGCAGGGGTCAGGCGCAGGTAGCGGCAGGCGAGGGCAATAGTGAACTGCATATTCCCACCCCAGGCAGTACCCGGATTGAGATCGGTAGCCAGCGCCAGCAATCCACCTGCCTCCAGAATGGCTCGGGCAGGTGTGTATTCTCTTTCAGCCAGACCAAATGGCGTGCAGGGTAATGCCACCGCCACCGTATTGGAATGCGCTAGGGCCGCGATATCCGTCTGTGATGTTTTAACCAGGTGATCGGCTGATATGGCGCCCAGCCCGGTGGCCAGGCTTGCACCTCCCAGGTTATCGAATTCGTCAGCATGGATTTTAAGAGGAAACCCCAGCGACTTGGCTTTTTCCAGGATACGGCGCGATTGTTTCAGGCTGAAAGCACCGGTTTCGCAGAAAACATCCACGAAAGGCAACGGGCGGGTAGGAAGATGGCTGGTCCACCAATCGTGGACTTTTGGAAGCATCTCGGAGCACAGGTGGGATGTATAACCATCTGGGTCATCTTTGAATTCCGGCGGGATGGCATGCGCGCCTAGGAAAGTGGGAGCAATCTCGAGTGGACCTTCGGCGTCCAGTAGCACCAAGGCCTGCAACATGCGCAGCTCAGTTTCTATTTGCAGCCCGTAACCAGATTTGCCTTCTGCGGTGGTGGTGCCATGGACGAGCATATCATGCAAGCGCGGCCGGGTTTCATCTAATAACTTATCGAGGGAGGCATGGCGGGTGGCATGTACGGTGGAGAGAATGCCCCCTCCGGCAGCCAGAATCTCGAGGTATGTCCTGCCCTCTAGGCGCATCTCGAACTCGGCGGCCCTGTCACCAGCCCAAAGCAGGTGAGTGTGCGGATCGACAAAGCCAGGCATGACCACGCGACCACCGGCATCCAGGAGGTGTTCGCCAGGATGGGCAGTGAGCAGCGCTGATGATGGCCCAACTTCGATGATATTACCCTCCTTAACGAATACAGCGCCGTTGGTGATCAATCCTAAATTACCAAGGTTCTGTCCATATTGGGGTGTACCTGCGACGGTGAGTAATTGTGAGGCAGAATGGATGAGCATAGTTACCTTCAGGAAAATTTCGAGTGATGTCTGAGCAGCATTTTACAAGTATTATAGTATGGCTTTGAAAGACAAGAAATATTGATATCTATCCCTGCCAAGTGTATTCAGAATCGTTGAGCTTGTATTGACATTGCTTACCATGTCTCGCAAGTACGAATATTCCATTCGGGCAATTGGGTTATTGGTGGTGGGATATGCAGCGGCAATATTCAGCCTGAGATTAGATGGTCTGCTGGGAGCTGGACCGTTATATTTATTCGTCATTCCGGTTGTAGCCCTCATCTTTGCCTTGAAAAGATTACCGGCTATCACTATAGGTTCTTTTTCTGCTGCTTTCACCAAAGCCTCCAATATTCTGGATGGACCTGGTTAAAAAAAACACCCCCAAAAGGGGGAAAACCTGTGGGCGGAATAGGACTCGAACCTACGGCCTTCGCGATGTCAACGCGATGCTCTAACCAACTGAGCTATCCGCCCGCGAGCAGCCATTATACCATAGCGGTGGTAAAACACGAACAAACCCCAGGAAGGATGATTTTTTTCCCTGCTTGTCTGACAAGGTTGTCTAGTCATCAAGAAATGATAAAATCACTCTAAGATTCGTGCTCGCAGTTATAGAAATTTCCTTGTCAGGAGTTCCCCGCATGAACGAAGAGCTGTTCACTAAATTTGAGGCGCTAACCTTTGATGATGTGTTGATCGTGCCGGGTTATGCGGAAGTATTGCCCGACCAGACGGCTGTTAGCAGCTTACTTACCCCAGGCATCCGCCTGAATATTCCATTGGTCTCTGCAGCCATGGATACCGTGACCGAGGCAAGGCTGGCGATCGCCTTGGCACGTGAGGGCGGCATCGGTATCATCCACCGTAACCTGCCACCTCACACCCAGGCCTCCGAAGTGGATAAAGTCAAGCGCAGTCAGTCGGGAATGATCGTTGAGCCGGTGACGTTGCATCCCGATGCCATGCTGCGAGATGCGGAAGAGCTCATGTCCACTTATCACATCAGCGGAGTGCCCATTGTGGATGATATTGGCAGGTTGATGGGTATCCTCACCAACCGTGATATTCGCTTCATCGAAGAAGCAGACTATAACTTGCCGGTGAAGCAGTTCATGACACCCCAGCCGCTGGTGACTGCCAGGGTGGGAATCAGCCTGGAAGATGCCAAACAACTGCTGCAAAAACACAAGATTGAGAAGCTGCCGCTGGTGGATGAAACGGGCGTGGTTAAAGGGCTGATCACGGTGAAAGATATCCAGAAGGCGCGCGATTTCCCCAACGCGGCTAAGGATGCACAAGGGCGCCTTCTGGTTGGGGCGGCAGTGGGTGTGGGCGCAGATCTGGAAGAACGCCTTGAACAGCTGGTGCACGAGCAGGTGGATGTGGTGGTTGTGGATACCGCTCACGGGCATTCGGTGGGAGTAGTGAGAGCAGTGAAGCGCATCCACCACCACTGGCCAGAACTGCCAGTGATTGCTGGGAATGTGGTCACTGCTGAAGGGGTGGAAGAGCTGGTGAGGGCTGGTGCGAATGGCATCAAGATTGGCGTAGGCGCCGGGTCCATCTGCACCACGCGGGTGATCTCTGGGGCAGGCATGCCACAAGTATCGGCGATTTATGAATGCACGCGATTGGCTCGCAAACATGGCATCCCCACCATTGCCGATGGTGGCATCAAGTACAGTGGGGATATCGTAAAAGCCATCGTGGCAGGTGCCGATTCGGTTATGCTGGGCAGTCTGCTGGCAGGGCTGGATGAAAGTCCGGGAGAAGTGGTGTTATTCGAGGGTCGGCGCTTCAAGGAATACCGCGGTATGGGTAGCCTTGCGGCTATGCAGGGTTTCGGCAAGGACCGTTATAGCAGCGCCATGGGCGGCAGTGGCAAATTGGTGCCTGAAGGTATCGAGGGGCGTGTTCCCTACAAGGGCAGCATGCATGATTACATCTACCAGCTTGTGGGAGGCTTACGCTCCGGGATGGGCTATGCCGGTGCAGCTAACCTGGAAGAGTTGCATACCAAAGTAAAGCTGGTGCGCATCACTAATGCCGGGCTGGTTGAGAGCCACCCCCACGATGTGATCATCACCAAGGAAGCGCCCAATTACCAGGTGAACCCGGAGGGATAATCGAGCAGTAGGTATAAAGTGTTAAAAATAGACCCAACGATCGTTGGGCTTAAGCCTGTTCCAGGTGGAGTAGATTATTATACGGGTCTAAAAAGTCAAACCACTTTTGATTATCAAAATCATTAATTTAATTCATCCTCTACGCCCTTTTGTAGTATTCAGATCGACAGCATCGCGAATGAGCGCCTTTAGTGCGGCCTCATCTACCATATCTTCTTCGTGGAAGTCGATAGCACGCACTGTTTTACTATCCAGGCGTATATTAAAGAGCACATTCGGGTCCTTCATTTGGGCGCCTTTGGGGAAGGTCAGCCTTACGGCATTTTTGAGAATATTCCCAATGCAGATGTTTCCATCATGATACCAAACAGGGACTCCCAATGGTTCGGATGGTTTTTTCCACTTGATCATTTCAACTACGCCTGGGTCGGCTTCTCTGATCAAAGCACGTAAATGTACCAGCTTTGCCCCGCGCCAGTCGTCTGACTTTTTGATGATTTCATCAATCTGTTGAGATGCTGATTTTTCATTCAAGCTAGTGTTGCTGCTTGCTTTCATATTCGGCTCACCGTTTCCTTCATAAATTTGTAGCCCCCTGGATCATCTAACAACTATTCTCTATACAGGCAGGATACTCCTTTAGCTAGTCACTGTCAAGGAGATAATTATGGTCTAATTGCACATAATAAATATATAGAATTCACGATAATCTTCAGTATCCAGGTTAATTAGATTAAGCTTTTCAGCTTTGGCTCTTTGTGGTTAAATTGGCGGATGACCCCGGCAAAGCGCCTGGAACGAGATTTTTTCAACCGCAACACCTTGCAGGTGACTCGCGAGCTGTTGGGGGCCCGGTTGGTGCGCCTTGAGCAAGGCGCGCGCACTGCCGGGATCATCGTTGAGACTGAGGCATATCGTGGCGAAGATGACCTCGGTTGCCATGCGCACGTGGGTTATACCCCGCGCACGCGCGTGCTTTACGGCCCTCCCGGGCACGCCTATGTTTACTTTACCTACGGCAATTATTGGATGCTTAATTTCGTGGCCGAGCGGGAGGGTTTCCCGGCTGCCATCCTCATCCGGGCAATCTTGCCCACTGAAGGGCTCGAGCGTATTGCTGCCCGTAGGGCTGGGCGGCCGCCAAAGCAGTGGACGGATGGCCCGGGTAAAATCTGTATCGCCCTGGCAATCAACAAAGCTCAAAATGAAGCTGACCTGTGCGCCCCCCAGGCCGAGCTGTTCGTCGAATATGGTGATGAAATCCCCGATTCAGACGTGACGATTGGCCCGCGTGTGGGTTTAAATAATGTACCAGAGCCGTGGAAAAGCATTCCGTGGCGTTTCCTGGCCAGGTACGAGAACAGGTAACTCCCTTTTATTACGTAACTTCGCATTAAAGGAGCTGTACATGTCTTTTACTCGATCCTATCAATCGGTGGTGCTGGTTAAGCAGGTGCCCGATACGCGCAATGTGAGCGGCAATGTGATGACCGCAGACGGGACGATGAATCGCAGTGCCCTGCCGGCCATCTTCAACCCTGAAGATTTGAATGCTCTTGAGATGGCCCTCTCTATCAAAGACCAGTATGGCGGTAGTGTGACCGTGTTGTCCATGGGCCCTTTTCAGGCAGCGGAGGTGTTGCGCCAAGCCCTGTTCCGGGGCGCAGACCGGGTTGTGCTGCTCTCTGACCGTAAATTTGCCGGCGCTGACACCCAGGCAACCTCCTATGTCCTCAAGTGTGCTATCGACAAGCTGGGAGAATATGATTTCGTGTTTTGTGGCCAGCAGGCGATCGATGGGGATACCGCCCAGGTGGGACCGCAGGTGGCGGAAAAGCTGGGCATCCCGCAGATTACCTATGCTGAAGCAATCATCGATTTACTAGAGGGTGAAATTGTCGTTCGCCGTGCCTTCGATCTGGGCACTGAGCTTGTACGCTGCCAGCTGCCCTGCCTGCTCACTGTGGTATCCACGGCCAACAAGCCTCGACCGCCATCTGCAAGGAAGAGAATCGAATTCAAGATGGCAGCTATCCCCCATGAATATCCCAGGCTGCTCAATCAATGGGTTGAATTTCGAGATGAACAAGCATTGGCGAAATACCTGGAGCAAAGGAAGTTGAATATCGAGGTGTGGGGTGCAGCAGACTTAGACATTATTGAAACTAACTTGGGGCTGGCGGGCTCGCCAACCCAGGTCTATAAAGTCAACTATGTGGTACTTGAAACCACCGACAGCAAGGATATCCAGCCCACGCCGGAGGGAATACAGGCATTGATTACCGAGCTGGTCCAGGAATACATCGTAGGATAGAGGGCAAGCAGATGAGTGACCAGCGTAACGTTTGGATTTTTATTGAGCAGGAAGAGCACCAGATTGCCGGTGTCAGCCTGGAGCTGCTCTCGAAAGGCAGCGAGATTGCCCATCGACTGGGTAGCCAGGTGTGGGCGGTGTTGTGCGGCTGGCAGGTTGAAGACCTGGTAGAGCAGGTGATTTGGCACGGGGCAGACCGGGTGATGTTGGCTGAGCACCCCGAGCTGCAGGTGTACCGCACACTAACTTACTGCCGCGCTATCATCCAGGTGGTTCAGGCATCGAAACCGTATATTTTCCTGATGGGTGCCACGCCTGTCGGCCGCGACCTTGCACCACGCATTGCCAGCGCCCTTAAAGTGGGCCTCACAGCAGACTGCACCGACTTGCTGATCGGCGATTACACTTCAAAGAAAGATAACACGGTTTATAAAGATCTGCTTTACCAAGTGCGCCCGGCCTTTGGCGGCAACATCATTGCCACCATTGTCAATCCCAAAACAAGGCCGCAAATGGCCACAGTTCGCGAAGGGGTGATGCGGTGTAATCAGCCCGACTACACCCACCAGGGCGTGGTTGAAAAAGTGGATGTGGCTTTCGAGTCGGGTGATTTTGCCCTGCAAGTGCTGAGCCGTGAGCTGCGTGAGCCCACCGTTAAGCTGATGGATTCCCCGGTGATTGTGGCTGCCGGAGCAGGTGTGGATAGCCGGGAAGAGTTCGAGCTGGTGCGCGAGCTGGCGAGCTTGCTGGGCGGAGAAGTAGGCGCCTCGCGTGCTGCGGTGGATGCCGGCTTCATCTCCCGCGAGCACCAGGTGGGTCAGACAGGCAGCACGGTGAGGCCACGTCTTTACATCGCTGCCGGCATCTCGGGTGCCATCCAGCACCTGGCGGGCATGGACCAGTCAAACAAGATCATCGCCATCAACATCGACCCACATGCGCCTATCTTCCAGATCGCGAATTATAGGATTGTGGGTGATGTTGCCGAGGTGCTGCCGCTGTTGATCAAGTCACTGCGTGAAAAAGCTAAATAATGATGGAGAGCCAATGAGCGATAACTTTTTCCTGGATAACACCGACCTGCGATTTCGCCTGGAACGGCTCGAGCTGCAAGAAGTACTTGAGATCAAAGAGAAGGGTTTCCAATACAACCAGGATTATCCGGCTGCCCCGCGTCATTATGATGACGCCAGGGAAAACTACCGCCTGCTATTAGAAGTATTGGGAGAGATCAGTGCCAGGGTGATTGCACCCCACGCCTCCGAAGCCGACCTGGAAGGTGTGCATTTTAAGGATGGACAGGTGACTTATGCTTCAGCTATCCAGGAAGACCTGCTGGCGCTCAAACAAGCCGGTCTGATGGGAGCCATGCTGCCCTGGGAATATGGCGGCTTGAATTTGCCCGAATCGATCTTCCAGATGATGGTGGAGATCGTTTCACGTGCCGATGCAGCCCTGATGACGGTATTTGGATTGCAGGAGATCTCAGCTGCCATCAATGAATATGGCACACCGGAGATGAAAGAACGCCTGCTTAGGCGCTTCAGCCAGCAGGGGGCCTCGGGAGCGATGGTGCTCACCGAGCCAGACGCCGGCTCTGACCTGAGCGCGGTGCACACCAGGGCAACTTTCGACGAAGCCAGCGGGAAGTGGTATCTGGATGGGGTCAAACGATTCGCCACCAACGGCTGTGCAGATATCCAGCTGGTGTTGGCGCGCAGTGAAGCCGGCTCAACGGATGCCCGGGGGTTGAGTTTGTTCGTGGTGGAGCGCGATGAGAGCGTGCGCATCCGACGTATCGAGAACAAGCTGGGCATCCACGCCTCGCCCACATGTGAGGTGCAGTACCAGCATACGCCAGCCGAGCTCTTGGGCAAGCGGCGATACGGTCTGCTGCGTTACGCCATGGCACTGATGAACGGAGCGCGGCTGGCGGTAGGCGCCCAGGCGATTGGAATTGCCGAGGCAGCCTACCGGGAGGCATATACCTACGCCACCCAACGCCGGCAGTTCAACCAGCCCATCTGTGAGATACCACCTGTAAGGCGCATGCTGGCTTCCATGCGGGGAGAGATTGAGGCAGCTCGGGCGCTGACCGCTGAAACGGCGCGTTGGGTGGATCTTACCAAGGTGTATGAACAGCTCGCTGAAGCCAGCCCGACGCCTGACCCTACCCTGCGCCAACAGATCAAGCAAACTTCCAGCCTGGCAGAAACATTGACACCCCTCACCAAGTATTATGCTTCCGAGATGGGTAACCGCGTGTGTAACCAGGCAATGCAGATCCACGGTGGGGTGGGCTACATGCGCGAGTTCAACGTGGAAAGGCACTTTCGCGATGAGCGCGTGACCAATATCTATGAGGGTACAAGCCAACTGCAAATTGTGGCTGCTTTGGGCAAGCTACTGGGTCATGCCCTGGACGGGTTGCTGGATGAGTGGGCAGCGCAGGATTATGGCGAAGAGTTGGCGGACCTTAAGAAAAAGCTGTCTGAAGAAACCGCACTGTTCAAGGTAGCAGCTGATACTCTCAAGGAACAGGACCGCCAGGTAATCGACTATTACGCTTCCGACCTGGCGGATATGGCTGTGTACCTGGTCAATTCCTGGCTTGTGCTGCAGGATGGGAGGGTTTCAGAGAGGAAACGGGATCTGGCGCGTTTTTACATCAACGAACAACTTCCGCATATCCAGTACGCCAAGCAGGCACTGATGGCATCAGGTGAGCTCCACATCGAGGCGAAAAGTTCGATTTATAGCATTGAATAATATCGCTAGTGTTACGGGTGAGCACTCACAAGGAGAATGGGGTACAATACAAAGAGTGCATCCCGGCAGTTAGGATACCTGGCATAGGAGGATAAATGTTCCGCAAGAGAGCTGAACCTGCCGCAACCGTACCTGCTTCGCAGCCTGCTGAGGTTGCCCTGGATCGCATCACCTCGGTGCTTAGTGCGGGCCTTAGTTGGAAAGGTAACCTTGGAGGCAGCGGTGGGGTGCGCATCGAAGGCACTTTTGAAGGGGATATTGCCATGCGCGGTCTGCTGGTGGTGGGCGAAACGGGACGTGTGACTTGCCAGAAATTGCGCGCCAACACGGTGGTCGTGGCAGGGGCAGTCAAAGGAGATATCACCGCTGAACGCCTGGAGATCCGCTCCACAGGCAAAGTGTGGGGTAACGTGGTCACCGAGACGTTTTCTACTGAGGAAGGGGCTTTCCTGCGTGGCCAAATCACCATGGAAGACAAAGTGGAGATTGAGCCTGGCAGCCAGGAGGAGAGCGTTTCACAGAGCCAACCAATTGAGGAAAGATAGAGTTTATTACGTATTCATAAAGGGATAACAGGGGAAATTTATAAAAATGATCCCGATTAAAGACACCATCCACACTAAGAGATTCCCGATCATCAACTGGCTATTAGTGATTGCAAATGTGCTTGTATTTGTATTGATTGAGCTGCCACTTGGGCAAGCTGCGCTGGACCGTTTTTTCTTTACCTATGGCATGACCCCCAACCAGTGTGCGGCGCCCATTTTGAGTAGCTTTAACGGTAGCACAGCACTCAGCGAGAGCACGCTGATCCATGGATGCACTATTCCGCTGTTCACTTCCATGTTTATCCACGGTAGCTGGCTTCACATCATCGGGAATATGTGGGTGCTGATCATCTTTGGAGACAATGTCGAAGACCGCATGGGCTCATTGGGATATCTGCTCTTCTACATGGTTTGCGGTGTGGTTAGCGGGCTCACCCAGGCATTCATCAACCCTACCTCAACAATTCCGGCTATCGGCGCCAGCGGTGCCATTGCCGGGGTGCTGGCAGCCTACTTGCTGTTGTTCCCGCGCTCTAAAGTGGTTACCTTGGTGCCCATTTTCATCATTCCGTGGTTTATGAATATCCCGGCGTTGATTTTTATTGTTATCTGGTTCCTGCTACAATTCTTCAGCGGGCTCGCTACCCTGGGAGGAGTCACTTCTGGAGGGGTGGCATATTGGGCTCACGTGGGAGGCTTTATCTGCGGCTTATTGCTGGTGTGGCTGTTTGGCGGCAGGCTGCGCAGGCGACCCCAGCCATACCCGAATGAGTATTATCCATGGTAAGGCATGCCTCAAATTAAAAGCTCAGGTATCACATAGAAAAATTAATTTCAGCGATCTGAAACTGACTCACATTATTGCTTGGGGGTTGGATGGAGTCCAGAAATGACCTATATTCTCGGGATTTCCCTTTTTTTATCATCATGTTGGTGCTTTCACCTATCGTGAAGCAAAGGATGATCGGAATTACTCGATTTTGCCCCTTAAAAGCCATCGAAACCTAGCGCGGCACTCGCCTAATTGTCATGATCCAACGCGAAGAGACCCTGGCTTTCCTTGGTTTTCCTCTGGCGCGATATATCGACATCCATGATTCTGAGCAAGCGCTGCGGGTTATCAAATTGACGGACCCAGGCGTGCTCATTGACTTGATTTTGCATACATCGGGTGGCTTGGTGCTGGCCACCGAGCAGATTGCCCAGGGTGTGTGTCGTTACCCTGGCAAGGTAACCGTGTTTGTGCCACATTACGCCATGTCAGATGGCACATTGCTCGCCCTGGCCGCTGATGAGATTGTGATGGATGAAACTGCCGTTTTGGGACCTGTGGACCCCCAATTGGGACAATGACCAGCGAGCTCAATCTTGAAGGTTGTGGAACAAAAACCAGCCGATGACGTGGATGATGAGACATTGATCATGGCGGATATTGCCCACAAGGCGGTGGGGCAGCTCCGCAGCCTGATCATCACGATTCTCAGCCATGGGCAGATGGATTGCGATACAGCCGAAAGCTTGGCCGATTTACTATCCAGCGGCGTGTGGACGCATGATTAGCCCATCAGTGTGGGCGACGCGAGACAAAAGGGCTTGCTGGTGAATACCTCAGTACCCCAGGAGATTTCCCAGCTAATGAACCTGTTCCCGCAAGCGGGGCATGGCTGGCCCTCCGCGCTGTACATCCCTGTTCCATACCCCATCCACCGGCGGGGAAGCGGGCAGGATTCCCAGGAAAGCAAGGAATTAATAATTTAGGTGTGGATTACAAGGAAATGACGCAGCCGTCGGCGCGCGGGTCGGAACCTCCGCACAAAACACCCGTGGCAGCCTCCCGGCGTATGATTTGCCCCCGCCCAAAAACGGCGCGGGCATTACCGTTTACAAGATAGGTTTCGTGTCCCCTGCGGCTCAAGTCGGCCTGGACTTCAACCGGGATACCTTCTTCCAATGCCACCCTGCCCCCTGCGCTGCCGTCTTCGATACAGAAGCGCGGCTGGTCGAGGGCAGCCTGGGGATCGAGTGCATCATCCACCAGCGATACCACCACCTGCATATGCCCCTGCGGCTGCATAAAGCCGCCCATCACGCCCAGGCTGGCATACAGGATATTTGGAATCGTTGAGTTTTCACCTGCATCGATGGTGAGCATGGCGGGAATGATGGTATGGTAGGGCCGTTTGCCGGGAGCCAGTGCATTGGGATGGTCGGGATCTAGTGAAAACCCCAGGCCACGGTTCTGCAGGCTGAATCCCCAACCTGGCGGGACAATACCGGTGCCAAACCCCATGTAATTGCTGTTGATAAAAGAACAGGCATTTCCATCCGCATCCGCGGTGGTTAAGTAAACTGTATCAGATGATGAAATGGGCGTTCCATGTAGCTGGTTGAGTGTTGCGCGCTGGGGGTTGATCAGCCTGCGCCGCATGGCCGCATAATCCTTCGATAACAACTGCCCAAGGGGAGCAGGATTGAACCCAGGGTCTGCCACGTACCAGCGGGTGTCGGCCAAAGCCAATCGCATAGCTTCGATCATCAGGTGCAGGCGACGTGCTGACAGTGCTGGCATGGAATTCAGCTCGTATCCTTCCAGCAGGTTAAGCGCCAGCAAGGCTGCCAGTCCCTGGCCGTTGGGAGGGCACTCCCACAGGCGCACGCCGTGGTAGGTGGTACTGATGGGCTGCTCCCAGCTGCTGGTATGGGCAGCCAGGTCGTCCACTGTCATGCAGCCGCCTGCCTGCTGGATAACCCTGGCAATGGCTTCGGCGATCGCGCCCTGGTAGAAAGCGGATTTTCCCCCCTCGACGATTTTTTTCAATGTGCGGGCTAATCCTGAGTTTCGAAAAATTTCACCCGCCTGGGGTGCCCGTCCGTCGATGGTCAGCTCGCTGCCTCCCGGCACTTTACTCAGCCGGTTGGCGCTGCGTCCCCAAAAGTAGGCGGTGATGGGAGCTACAGGGTAGCCCTGTTCTGCCAGGTGGATGGCGGGTGCCAGCACCCGGTTGAGAGATAGATGACCGTGTCGTTCCAGCAGGTCACACCATCCGGCGCACGCCCCTGGTACAGTAATCGTATAAGGATGGAACAGGGGAAGCACGCCGGTAAAGCCTTCCTTATGCAGACGCTCAAGGCTCAGGCTTGCCGGGGCTCGCCCTGAGCCGTTCAAGGCGGTGATCTGGCCGCTGGAAGCTTCGTAATAGAGTGCAAAGCAGTCACCGCCCAGGCCGGTGGAGGTGGGTTCGGTGACATTCAAGGCGGCAGCTGCGGCGATGGCGGCATCGGCTGCGTTGCCTCCTTGGGCGAGGATTTCCAACCCAGCAGCTGCTGCCAGGGGTTGTGATGCTGCCACCATGCCACCCATTCCGTAAACCGGGGAGCGGCGCGAGGAAAACTTAAATTCGGTTTCAACAGGCATGATACACTTTGTTACGAATAGGCACGCAGAAATCAGTCTCGAGACCGGCTTCTCTGTGGAAGCTGTAAGGATATCAAGGAGTGACTTTTATTCCCTTGCCTTGAACGACCTCACCGATCACCCACAGCGGTTGGTCCAGCTCTACGGCGCGTGCCCGAAGCCCTTCGAGCCTGGCCGGGTTCACGGAGAGCAGCAAACCGCCGCTGGTCTGCGCATCGAAGAGCAATAACTGTGCCGGCTCATCCAGTGTGGGATCAAAATGCACGTTAGAGCCAAAGTACAGGCGGTTATCGTAGGTACCGCCGGGGAATGTATACTCCTCGGCGTAGCGGCGTGCACCTGATGTAAAGGGGATTTCGTGGTAGCTTATTCGCAACCCCACCTGTGAAGCTTCTGCCATTTCAAATGCATGCCCCAGCAGGCTGAAACCGGTCACGTCAGTGCCGCCACGCAGGCCAAACTCCAATGCCAGCTCAGCCGCGGTCTTGTTCAGCTTTTTCATCCAGGTCACCACCTCGGCAAGGTCAGCGGGGTCGGCTTGTTCGCGCTTGAGGGCCGTGGTGGTGGCGCCGAACCCCAGCGGCTTGGTGAGCACCAGCACATCGCCCACCTGCAGGCCTTTCTTGGTCAGCATGTGTCGCGGGTCGGCAAATCCAAGGACCACCAATCCATACTTGGGCTCTTTATCCTGGATTGTGTGGCCTCCCGCGATAACCACCTCGGCTTGCCGGGCAATATCAGCCCCACCCCGTAGGATATCCGCGGTCACCTCAACTGGCAGGTCAGGAGGCATGGCCGCGATATTCAGTGCCAGGAATGGCTTTCCGCCCATGGCATATACATCAGAAAGGGCGTTGGCCGCCGCAATGGCGCCGAAATCATAAGCATCATCCACCACCGGGGTAAAGAAGTCGGTGGTCACCACCAGAGCGTGGGCATCATCCAGCTGCCACACGGCAGCATCATCCGGTTCTCCCAGCCCCACCAGCAGGTTGGGATAATCGGAAGCTTCATAAATTCCCTTAAGAGGACGCAGCACCTGCGCCAGCGTTTCCGCACTCAGCTTAGATGCTCAACCCGCACAGCTGGATAGGGTGGTGAGGCGGATTTGCCGTCCAGAAGGTTTGTGTTTTGGTAAATGTGTCATATTCGGGTAGATTATACACGGATTTTTGGTCTTGTATCATCACTAACCGTCTTCATTACTTTTTTACTTTAATTTTCTTCTATTAATAACGCCCTTGAATGGTAGGGTTTTGTCACGGATTGCATGAAATGTGATACCATGCAATCATGTGGCAGGGTACTGGGCGGGTGAGTGAGATCAGGCTTGGGTCGGGCGGGAAAACAGAGCTATACATCACCTGCCCGGCGAACTTAGTCCCTCGTGCTGGCCAGTTTGTGATGGCGCTAGCTGCTGACAGCCTCGATGAAGTGATCCGAACGCCGATTTTTACTGCCGAGCAAACTGGGCGTGGTTTCTGGGCAGCACCTCTAAACCCTGTTAAATGGAGCCCGGGCACGGTGCTGGACCTAGCAAGGCCCATGGGGCATGGCTTTGAGCTGCCATCTGGAATCGAGCGGCTGGGGCTGGCGGCAGTCGGCGATACCCTGGCGCGACTAATGCCCCTGGTGCACCAGGTTGCCCCAACCCGGGCTGCCTTAACCCTGTTCAGTGACCTGGCCATCCCGGCGCTTCCGGCGATGGTGGAAATTTCCCCATTGGCATGGTTGAAGGAGTCTCTGGATTGGCCGGACATGCTCGTGCTAGATATCCCCCTTGAGCGCCTGCCGGAGCTGCGCAGCCTGTTGGGCTTGCACGATAGGTCCTGGTTGCCCTGCCCGGCGCAGGTGCTATTGACTACCTTCATGCCATGTGCAGGTATGGCGGGCTGTGGGGCTTGCGCCGTTGCAGGGAGGAGAGGTTGGAAGCTGGTGTGCGAGGATGGACCGGTGTTTGACTTGCGCACCATCCGATGGTGATGCGTTGGGTTTGATGGCGCATGTTAGTCTTCGATATTAATTTAACTTAGGTGAAGTTAGTTTAGCTGGGAGGATGCGTGCCCAAATATGACCTGAGTTTTACCCCGCCTATCATGAATGCTGCTGGTATTCTGGGATTCGCCCCAGGCAACCGTGATATGCTCGATTGGTCGGAGTTGGGGGCATTCGTCACCAACCCGGTAAGTATCGGTCCACGCACGCCTGCCCGGGGTAAGCGATTCATCCCTTATCCGGGAGGTTTCCTGTTGCACAGCGGTTATCCCAACCCAGGGTTCACCCAGGTGCTGCGCAGGTATGCGGGGCGCTGGAAGCGATCACCCGTTGCGGTGATCGTCCACTTGTTGGCCCAGGCAGCTGGTGAGCTAGAGACGATGGCTCACCGCCTGGAGGTGGTTGAAGGCGTCCAGGCACTGGAGATAGGTGTGAGCAGCGAGGCAAGCGCCACCATGGTGGGGGAATTCACCCAGGCGGCCGTTGGAGAGCTTCCGGTGATTGTTCGGTTACCGCTCGAGTGTGCCCCAAAGCTGGCTATGTGTGCCATCCAGGCAGGCGCGGTGGCTATAAGCTTGGCCCCTCCGCGAGGGTTAATGCCGGCCGGGGAGGAAGAATTCGTTCAAGGCAGGTTGTACGGGCCTTCCATCTTCCCCAATGCACTGATGGTCATACGCGCCTTAAAACAGCAAGGTGCGCCGGTGATTGGTGCGGGAGGTATCTATTCCCGCGAGCAGGTAAATGCCATGCTCATAGCAGGAGCGATGGCGGTGCAGCTGGATAGCGCACTATGGCGAGATTCTGGAAGCAAGATTTTTCAATAAAGGAGCAATTATGGAAATCATCCGGATTAACTCATCCATTTTTGCCTTTATCCGTCCAGGTGAGGGCGCCAATGTTGGGTTGATCAGCACTCCAAAGGGGATGGTGGTAATCGATACCACTTCTTCTCCAGGTGAGATCCTGGCTTTGATTCAGGCTACACAGGTGAGCGTGGAAGAAGTCCACGCGGTGATTAATACACATTCCCACAGCGACCACACCTGGGGTAACCAGGTTTTTCCTTGTCCCATCCTGGCTCATCGCCTGTGCCTCAAGAAGATGCAAGCAGCTTTGAAAGCTGAATGGAGCATGGAAGAGCTCCAAGCTCATATCATCGAACTGGAAAAGACGGACCCACTCCATGCTGAGGATGTTCGTAAAATGGTTGAAAACCTGCAGATCAAACTACCCGATCAGGTATTTAACGAACACTTTGTGGGTGAAATAGGCGGGGTGAAGTATGAGGTGATCCATTTAGGTGGGCATACTCCCGATTTGTCGATCGTGTGGCTGCCAGAGAAAAAGGTGCTATTTGCTTCAGACCTGATCTTCCAGGGACGTTATCCTTATATCTTTGATGGGGATATCTCCGCCTGGATCAATCAGCTGGACAGGCTGCTGGAATTCAAAGCTGAATGGATCATTCCCGGGCATGGAGTAAGCTGCAGCGAGGCAGAGATCATTTACCTGCGTGATTATCTGCTGAACACCTGGGAGAGAACCAGTGAGCATATTCGTCTGGGGCACACTGCCGATGAGGTTGTTACCGATCCGGGATACCCGATCTTCGCCAGTGACCGTTATGAGCGGTTACACCAGGCAAATATACGTTATATATACGAGCAATTGATGAACTTACCGGTTTGTCAGTAGGTAACCATCAGGGATTGGCAGCCACAAAGTCCAGGGCATATTGGGCATCCTGATACCCGGGATGATACTCCAGTGCATTCTGCCAATCTGCAATGGCTTCGTTTTCCTTTCCTTGCCGATACAGCGCCCAGCCATGCCACAACAGGGCTTCCTCCGAGTTCGGGGTGCGTTCGAGGGCGTACTTTGTTACTGCCAGTAGCTCGGTGGTCATTCCGGCGTGGAAGTAGGCGAAGAAGGGTCCAAACTGGTAGCGCAACATGCGCTGGTATAAACCCAGCTCGCGGGCTTTATCATAGGCAGTGGCGGCTTCGCCGTAACGCTCAAAATAGACCAGGTTGCTGCCCAGGTTGAACCAGGCATACGCATTCCCAGGCTGAGACACGGTCTCGCCCTGAGCAACCTCCAGGGCATGCTGGCGGTTCAGGTCAGCGTCCCAATTATTTCCCATTATTGACTTGAGCACGTTCTCTTGTGCGGGAAGGTAGACCAGCAGGTAAACGCGATTGAATATCTGCCAGTAACTGTCCAGCGTTGTGTAAGCGATATGCTGCTCGGGGCCATGGAAGCTATCCTGCCCGGTGAATGTCTGGCTGGCATCATCATAACCGGTTACCAGCAGGTAGTGTGCCGCCCAAAGGTCATCATTGGGCCAATAAGGGGTGTCGAAGAAAAAACTTTCCTCGATCATCACCGGAAAACCGGCGGCAACGAGCTGCTTGAGCAGCTTCAAATCGCCGCCCACGCGAAATTCAGCCGCCAACCAACCGGTATGTGTGCGCACGAAATACACCAGCTCCTCGGGGTTGACGTTGCGGTCTTCCTCCAATGGCTTAACCACCTGGGCGATATTATCCTGGTTCCCTTCCCAGCCGTAATAGCGCAGGTAAAGTGCCAGGGTGGCTGGGCCACAGTTATTTGGGCCTTGTTGCTCCCAGGCAGGGGCAGGCAGCTCAGCTTTACCGGGGATGGGTGTTGGACTGGGCAGAGGGGTGGCACTGGACATCAGCGTTGCCGTGGGCTGTATGTGAATGGCGGTGGGAGATGCGCTGGTGATCGGGGTGGAGACCATGGTGGGCGGGATTAATGTACCAGCTGGGGTAGGGAAGGGCCTGACCGGATGGATTACCCCCCTCAGATAAGTGAGAGCAATATCCATACGCCAGCTTAGCCTGGTTTTAATCGACGGCACCTGGTAAGCTGTCACGGCTATCACAGCAAAGGCAAGGATGATCATTGCCAGGATGATGCCAGTATGTTTTCCGGGTTTTTGAGGCATAGGCGCAATTCTACCATCAGGCATTGTCTCCCTCACATTAGAAAAGGAAGCCGTGAACCATGCTCATCGTTTCTTCATCAATGATAAATACCGCTCAGTTATAATACCGGTCATGAAGTACCACATTTGGACTGAAGGCTGCCAGATGAATGTCGCCGATTCGCAGCGCGTGTCCTCGGCACTTGAACGGCTGGGATTGCACTTCTCGCCCCATGCAGAGCAAGCGGACGTGATCGTATTAAACACCTGCGTGGTGCGCCAAAGCGCAGAGAATAAAGCCTACGGCCGCTTGCATTCTCTTAGGCCGTTGAAAGATAAAAATCCGCACTTGGTGATCAACCTGATGGGGTGCCTGGTGGGCATCCGCGGGCACGAGCAATTGCAAAAACGCTTTCCCTTCGTAGATGTATTTTCGCCGCCCTCAGATCCAGGGCCGCTGGTTGCCTACCTGACCCAGAGAGAAAGCCGCTTCCTGGAGCAGAAAGAAACCGCCAGACGCTTCACTTTGATGGACGAAATGCCGGATACGGCTTCCTTTTGGTTGCTGCCAGCTGCTGAACGTGGCAAGCTGATATCGGCTTACGTGCCCATCGTATTAGGCTGCAGCCATGCCTGTACGTACTGCATCATCCCCTACCGGCGAGGCATCGAGCGCAGCAGGCCTGCACAAACCATCCTGCAAGAAGTGCGATCTCTGGTGGCCCAAGGGGTAAAAGAGATCACCTTCCTGGGACAAATCGTGGACCGCTATGGCAAGGATATTACCGGCGGGCCAAATTTGGCCGGTCTTTTACGCCTGGCTAGCTCCATTGACGGCCTGGAGCGCATCCGCTTCCTTACCTCACATCCCATCTGGATGACCGATGAGCTGCTGGATGCGGTGGCTGAGCTGCCCAAGGTGATGCCGCATATTGAGGTGCCCGTTCAGGCCGGGGACGACCAGATTTTGGCCAACATGCACCGCGGCTACACTGCTGATGATTACCGCTTGCTGGTTGAGAAGATTAGGCAGCGGCTGGGTGGAAACTTGCCGGGAGTGTCCATTGCCACCGACATCATCGTGGGCTTCCCAGGGGAGACGGACGCTCAATTCCAGCGCACCTTAGACCTGTTGGAGGAACTTAAGCTGGATGTAGCTCACCTGGCGCGCTATTCTCCCCGGCCAGGCACATTGGCAGACCGGCGTTATAAAGATGACATCCCCGCACATGAGAAAATGCGGCGCTTCCGCGTTTTGGAAGCTCAGCAGGAGCGTGTTGCCGCTGAAATTGCATCACGTTATCTGGGAAAGATGGTGGAAGTGCTGTTCGAAGAAAGAATAAGAGGTCGCTGGAAAGGGCGCACAACCACCAATAAGCTGGTCTTCGTCGATGCGGAGCAAGACCTGGCAGGTCGTGTTTTACTGGTGCAGATTACCAGGGCAGGACCGTGGTCCATGCAGGGAGATGTTATCATCTAGATCATTTAAGTCTGTTGGACAATGATAAAGTGGGTAAGTTTGAGTGTGAGGGGTCTTTGATAAAGAATAAAATCATTTTATAAGTGGAACTTTATCCCCCATGGGTGCGTCTTAGTATACGTAACTTTTATAAGGAGGATGTTATGTCCGCGAGAAAATTACGCCCATTTTTCTTAATAGCCGCTGCCTTGCTGTTGCTAACCGCCTGCAATTTTCCCGGCAGTACTGCTGATTCCACCGTCAATCCAGACCTTATCCGCACGTCAGCGGCGCAGACCTTGATCGCTGAGCAAACCCAGGTAGCAGCCGGCACGCAGATTGCGCAGCCCAGCCAAACTACGTCAGATGAGTCGACCCCCACCTCGCCCGTGGTGATTCTACCCACCAACACCAGCCTGCCGCCCACGGATACCACGGTGCCCACCAACACGCCGCTTCCCACCAATACCCCGATTCCACCAACGGCAACCCCCACTCCTATTCCATGTGATAGGGCATCGTTCGTAAAAGATGTAACCATCCCGGATAACACAGAGATCGCCGCCGGCAGCACCTTTGTGAAGACCTGGCGTTTGAAAAATACCGGTTCCTGCACCTGGACCTCCGGTTACAGCATATATTTCTACGGCGGTGACCAGATGGGCGGGCCTGATTCAGCCCAGCTGACCACCGGAACAGTGCCGCCGGGTGATACGGTTGACATCTCGGTAACCCTGAAAGCACCCACCACAACAGGTACTTATAAAGGGAACTGGCGCTTGCGAAATACCGGTGGCACATCATTTGGCATTGGTGACGGAGCCAATCAGAGCTTTTGGGTGCAGATCAAGTCTGTTACCCCCACGCCTACCCCTTCGCCCACCTCATCTTACACACTAACGTTCGACTTTATTGCCAGGGGTCCTGATGCCACCTGGAGAAACGCCACGAGCCAGATTCCATGGGGTGACCAGGATAGTGATTCCCCTGGCATCGCCGCCAAGGTCACTGACCTTAAGATGGAAGATGGAACTACCTATCCCTACCTGCTCGCCACTTACCCGCAGATGATTACCGACGGCATGGTCTTGGGCCTCTACCCTGCTTATACCATCCAGGCAAATGATCACCTGCGCACCAAGATCGGCTTGCGTGATAACTGCGACTCTGGTAGTGTAAAATTCCAGATCCGTTACATCGAAGGGCAATCCGAGGTTACCGTGGGTGAGTGGGTGGAGAATTGTGACAATGCCCTGACTTCCCTGGACATCAACCTCTCCGCCCTGGTAGGCCATACTGTCCAATTTGAGCTGGTGGTAGTGGCTAATGGAGAGTGGAAGTCTGATATTGCCCTGTGGGTTGCGCCACGCATTGAGAGGTAGTCGGCACAAATTCCATCAGGAACTGGCCATCCATTCGAGGCGGCAGAACAACCGTGGTATGATAAACACGGTGCTTCTGCCGCCCACAGTCATTAATATTTCCCGAAGAGCGCACAGCCAGGTATTCGGTTGTGACATGTAATCGCCAGGATGAGCACAGGGAAAATTCCTGGCTATAGAGGAGATATCATGAAGAAAGTAGTAATCATGCTTTTTATATTGCTGTTGGCGCCTTCGCTTTTAATCGGTTGTGGCGCCAAAGCAACAGCCTCACCCACGGCTAATCCAGATTTGATCCGCACGGCGGCCAACCAGACCGCCGATGCCCGTCTGACCGAGATCTTTGCCAGTACACCGTCTGCCACCCCGGTCACACCCTCGCCAACCTTTGATGCCACTCAGACGATGGCAGCTCAAACTGCCTCAGCGCAGCTCACCCAGGCGGCAAGCCTGACTCCCACGCCACCGGAAACTGCCACTCCTACACTCAATCCGGGTGGAAACTCGGGTGATCTTGCCATTTTTGTCGCCGATGTGACCATCCCAGATGGCACCGTGATCGCTCCCGGGGCCTCATTCACCAAGACCTGGAAGCTGCAGAATGGTGGCACCACTACCTGGACCACATCCTATTCACTGGCATTTGCCAGTGGTGAGCAGATGGGTGGCGATGCCTCGGTGGCCCTAAAGCAATCAGTAGCGCCCGGAGCACAAATCGATGTGTCGGTGAATTTGGTGGCTCCCAACAATCCGGGAAGCTACCAAGGTTATTGGAAAATGAAGAATGCCACCGGCCAATTCTTCGATTATTCAGTTTATGTCTTGATCACGGTTGGGAATCCGGTTACCACCCCGGTTCGCACCTCCGAAACGCCTGCCGTGACCCCCACTCCCACCTCTACCGGGGAACCTGGTAATCCCATTACCAGCCTGACCATGCTGGTCGACCAGGGTTCGTACGAAGGCACCTGTCCGCACACTTTCACCTTTACAGCCATGCTCAGCCTCAACCAGAGCGCTACCCTTACCTACCAGCTGAAAGGGGAAGCGGTAACACCCGGTTTTGAGTTTGACCTGCCCGGGCCGCAAACGCGCAGTTTTGATGCCGGTACATATTCAATACCCTCCGAACTGACCTTCACTAGCTCCGGTTCGGGATCGATTTGGCTGCATGTCACTTCACCGGTGGATATAAGCTCCAATCATGCTTCATTTGAGCTCTCCTGCACGCCATAGTTGCAGTCCTTGTGAAAATAATTGTGGTGCAAGATGCTTTCTTGCGCTACAATTTATTTAAGGTGACCATTCAATTGTGAATCTCAGCCAGGCAATCAAGGAACAGGCACACGGCCTTGGGTTTGCTCTGGTGGGCATTACCACAGGTGAGCCTCTGCCGCATGGGGAGATTTTCAATGCCTGGTTGGATAGTGGCCGGCATGGTCAGATGGCTTACCTCGCCACACAGCGTTCCAGAGAATGCCGGCTCAACCCCAGCAAGCTACTGGCCGGATGCCATTCCGTGCTCGTCCTGGGGATGCGCTACCCAAAGCCATTGTCTCCGCCCATGGAGCCACAAACCAATCAGGGACCGTATGGGAAAATCGCCGCCTATGCCTGGGGAGAAGATTATCATCGCACCCTGCCGGAGAAACTTAAGCAGCTGGTCGGTTTCATCGAATCACAGGTTGGGCATCCGGTGCCTAGCCGCTGGTACACCGATACGGGACCGCTGCTCGAGCGCGAGCTGGCCCAGCGCGCCGGTTTGGGCTGGATCGGCAGGAACACCTGCCTGATTAACCCTTCCCAGGGCTCCTATTTCTTGCTGGCAGAAGTGTTGCTGGGTATTGAGCTCGAGCCCGACGAGCCTTTCACATACGATCGCTGTGGCACCTGCCAGCGTTGTATCGCGGCCTGCCCCACCGGTTGCATCCTACCCGACCGAACCCTGGATGCCAGCCGCTGCATCTCGTACCTCACCATCGAGCTGAAAGAGGCAATTCCCGTCAGTCTGCGTCCCCTGCTGGACGGCTGGGTATTCGGCTGTGACGTGTGCCAGCAGGTCTGCCCGTGGAACCGCTTCGCCTTGCCTCAGGCAGGCGCAGCTTATGGAAACAGCCTGGTTGAGCCCGCCCCCGATTTATTGAGCGAAATTACCCTTGCTCCCAGCGAGTTCAATCAAAAATACCGCCATCACCCCATCTCACGCGCCAAACGCAGAGGCTACCTGCGGAACGTTTCGGTTGCCCTGGGGAACACTCACCTCCCGGCAGTCGTAGCGGCGCTTGGTACTGCCCTGCAAGGTGATGCTGAGCCCCTCGTGCGGGCGCATGCCGCCTGGGCGCTCGGGCAGATCGGAACTAGCTTAGCCAGGCAGGCGCTTGAAGATGCGGCTGGCAGCGAAATGCATCTACAGGTAAAATTAGAGATACAGTCTGCATTACGCGAAGATTGATTAAAATGTGGAAGCGAGGCATGTCTTGAGACACACCCTGCAGGTGAAGTATTTTGTTGCGGTTATTTTCGGGTTGTTATTTATTGTGAGTGGTTGTGTGTTACGGAGTAGCACTGGGGGCCAAATAATCAAACCTTCCCCGCCCACTCCTTCCGCAGTTTTCTTTTCACCTACCGCTACGCAATACAAGCTAACCTTGCCCCTGATCCTGCACGCCAGGCCGCAGAGCTCCCTTGAAACCAAGCTGACCAGCACGGCTATCTTTACTCCAACTGCCACCCTCATACCCACTCTTGCCCCAACTCTCACACCTACTGCCACCCCGCAGCAAGCTCAGGAAATTACATTGTTGTTCACCGGGGTGATCGTTCCGGCCCGTTGCGTGCAAAGTGCCATCGACTGGCACGACAATGCGGATTATATTTACGACGAGGTCCGTGATGTTATTTCGCGCGCCGACCTGGCCGTGGGTACCTTGAATACCAGCCTTAGCGACCTGTCTACCCACACCGGCTGCATTGTGACTTATGTACTGGTGAGCGATAGCCGCAGTGCGGAGGCGGCCGCCTCCGCCGGTTTCGACGTGATGAGCGTGGCCACCAACCACATCAAAAACTGCAATGGCCCCAGCTGCGGGGACAACTACAACCAGGCGTTTTTCGATACCCTCGACAACCTGCGCGCCAATAACATCCTGCCGGTAGGGGCGGGAAATAATATGACTGATGCCCTGCGGCCCCTGGTGGTGGAGGTGAAGGGCGTGCGCTTCGGTATCGTTTCTCAGGGGATGGTGGAGCCCAACGCTTTCGCCGGTGAAGATAGCCCAGGAATTGCCGAGCTGACCGATGGTAACCTGCAATTGGCCATTGCCGCCGCCAGGCAGGTTTCAGACGTGGTGATTGCCATGCCGCATTGGGGCCCCGAAGACACCTCCGAGCCCAACAGCTACCAGCTTCACTTCGCCCAGGTGGCAGTGGACGCCGGCGCCGACGTGGTGGTGGGCAACCACACCCACGTGGTGCAGGCCATCCAGCAGATCAATGGCATCGACGTGTTCTATGGGCTGGGGAACTTCGTCTTCGACCAGACCTGGGACCTGGCCCACCAGCAGGGGGTGATCCTGCAGCTGCATTTTACCGGCATGCAGTACGCCGGCTACGAGCTGATCCCCACCCACGTGGATGGGGATGGCATGGTGCACATCGCAGAGGGTAATGAGGCCACTAGTATATTGCAGCGCATCCAGCAGGCCAGCGAGGCATTGAAATAAAGCCTGCTTATGGGTAGGGGTACGGCGCAACCCGGGTAGGTTCGGCCTCTGGCGGCGGGTAGTCCGGTGGGGTGGGGGTTGGTGTGGGTGATGGAAACCAGGTTGGTGCGGGATGGGGGAACCAGTCTGTGGTTACACCAGACGCCATCCCCCAGGTCTGCCTTCCCAACCGCACATCGTGATTATTGCTTAGCAGGTTGTTGCCGCTCTGGTCCGTCACCCACAGGCGGCAGATGGCGATTAAAGAATAGTCGCTTTCCTGGTTAATATTGTCCAGTTGTGCTTTTAAAGAATCCATGAGGTCAGGTATGGCGCGGTTGGCGGTCTGTAGATTCCGGGTAGACAGCCTTATTGACAATGTCTGCATGCTTTGATCCGAACCAGCGCCGGTGGTTACTTTTATCTCGTCCACGGTCATACCCTTAAAATCAAGCTGCTGCTCAACCAGGGAAGCGGTTGCCTGGTTATCCAGGTGCTTATTTCCGGGATTGAATTGAGTATAGGCTCGGGAATAAATATGCGGATCTAGACCAATTTTTGACCAGTCAAGGGTTTCCCCTTTCTGGTTGACCAGAATCAGGGTGAAAATGTATAAATTCAATCCAAACTTATGCGCCAATATGGCTTCGCGTTCAGCCAGGAATTCATTCCACCCATCTTCTTCGGTTCTGTGACCCCCCGAAGTTGAGGACTGGAGCGTGATGCCGATCTCGAAGGGTAGCCGGTTGTCGATGGTTATGCTTTTCACCGATATTTCCAATTGGGTAAGGCGTGATTCCAGCTCGGTGATTAAATCCTCCTGGGCTCGAACTTCCATTATGGACAATATTGAAAATCCCAGGACGATTAAAATAGGGAGAATAAGTAGGTACTTTTTTTGGAAAACGTCTGAAAAGTTTCATTGCTCCCTCCCATCCGCAATATCATTTCTGGTTATCTTCTTCATGCTTAATGCATTAGAGAAATATGTGGTAAATATATTTCTAAAATTTCTCCACGTGAATTTTGATAATAATCTGTAGACATTTTTTGTACATAATCCGGGGTATTTTCTACCCATAATTCCATATTGAAAGGATACCAATTGTTATAATTATCCTGATATTTTACGTAAATAAACGTAGTGTTTATACCATTCTATGGGTGATGACTTTCCGATAATGCTTGTACCTCGACAGGAGAAGTTACTAGATTTCCCTGACATCTAACAAGATAATTATCAATATATGCACACCATGTTTCCAATCTACTTATACCAATTGTACTTCGACGTACCTCATATGCTGCTTGAGAGCCCCAACCTAATTCGTCTCTTATATCCATATAATAATCTTCTGGATTGGTACAAGGATAAGCACAGTGTTCATAATAGCTTCTAGGATTATTCCATCCAGGAGAATATATCCAGCCAACTTGCATCCAATAAGGTCCTGAAGTAGATACCCAATTAGATTGGGTTGTAGCATACATAAAAGGGGGTAATGGTGGAGTATAAATCATTACTTTAATTCCATACGCAGAAGACATCCTATTCCCCCCCACTATTACATTTGTCACTTGTGAATTTAGAAATATAAATATGTGATGAAGATAAGCGTCTTATTCTAAGCTTTCTAGCACATCGCCTCATTTTTAGATAATTATTCGGGTTAAAATTTACAATAGACTACATGATAGTAAATGAGCGGAATCGAACTTAGTAGTCAGTCACGCTGAAATGGATGGATAGAGTTGCTTCAATTTGATGCGAGCATTATCAGTTCGAAATTGCCAATCCACACTGGCTTTCGAAGCATTCCGTTCATCTGTCAATGCATG
>Ga0172362_10000277_pt1 | contig 40492 bp, 55 predicted proteins | sample LakKivs1_kivu2a2_FD_114534 | JGI IMG/M metagenome (GOLD analysis project Ga0172362, IMG submission 114534) | Sediment microbial communities from Lake Kivu, Rwanda - Sediment s1_kivu2a2 | ecosystem: Environmental > Aquatic > Freshwater > Lake > Sediment | place: Rwanda: Western Province, Lake... | reverse complement strand
TGAGATTTTAGGAGGCATGTGGGGATGCAGAAATGGGGTATTAAAAGGAATTTCTAATACGATTGAAAAATATCAAAAAGGTAATTTTTATCAAGTTGATCAAAACTTTTTGCGCTCTCATGTCCATCATTTAACATTAAATAATTGTAAAATACATGATGAATTTTTTAATATTAATCATTTTCCTTCAAAAAGAAAAGGAAGAGAGTTTGTGGGACAACCCTTTAATGCTGATGATACAGAATGTGACAGAATACATGGAGATTTAGTAGTAGGAAGGTAGTTTTTATATGGCATTTGCAATTGAACAACATCACAGCAAATTAGAAGTGTACTTTGACGGGAACAGCATTTATTGTCATGAGTATTGGTGTTACGAGAGTAGGGGTAGAATGAGTTCTTATTTGATAAATGAGGCTTTTAGCAATTTAAATAATGATGAAAAAAACAGAATGAATGTAGGATCTGTATTTTTGTTTATGGGCGATTATTTAGATTATCCATTATCTTTTTCTGGTCCTTCATATAATGATTTTATGATACCTGATTATATCTTTGCGGGTTGGCCAGAGACAGGAATTCATGATTATGATGATATGTGCAAAAGAATTCGTTTAAAATCTATTGAAAATTATATTGATGATCGTTTATTTTGGATAGGAAATATAAATACACATCATACTAGAAGAAAATTTTATGAAAATTTTAATAAAAATTTAAAAGTCAAATGCATAGATATAATTCAGTTGGTAAAACAGTCTGGAACAATTGAACTGAAAACAGAAAATGGCAATTTTATTTCTCTTCCTGATCATACTAATTATAAATTTTTGATAGATATACAGGGTGCTGGTTATTCAGGTAGAACTAAACTACTTTTGCATTCTAATAGGCCATTGTTTTATCAATTGAGAAAATGCAATGAATATTGGTTTTATGATTTGAGGCCTTTTGAACATTATATCCCTGTAAATGAAGATTTCTCTGATTTTGAAGATAAATTAAACTGGGCACATAAAAATGAAAATAAATGTAAAGAAATATCCAAAAATGCATTTGATTATGCTGATAAAAACTTAAGAAAATCGAATGCAGTTGATAGGTATAAAAAAGTTTTAATTAAAGCATTTTCTATTAAAGATAATTTAATTAGTCCTAGTGAATATATGTTAAAAAGATTAAAATGAAAATATTATTCTTAATCATTTCATGTGAAAATCACATTAATACCAGACAAAATTGGTTAAAAAACACGTGGCTTAATAATTTGGACTATATTTTTTTATCTGACATTGATAGTGCTGACAATGTTTGTGTAACTAGGACAAAAGGTCATATTAGCGGTGAGGAAAAACAAATTATGGGTATTGATTACGCAAATAAGTCAAATAATTATGATTGGTATTTTTTTTGTGATGATGATACATATGTTAATACTAAAAATCTTATTAGTCATATCGGGTGTTTAGATAAGAGTTGCAATAGTTGTGGTCTTGTTTTTTCTGAAGAAACTTATCCTGATAATCCTATATGGCCTTACGTTGAAAAGGGGCATAGGTACTATTCTGGTGGTTCTGGATTTGCATTAAGAAAAGATTTGATAAATCGAATTAATAGTAAAATAGATATTCCCAAGACTAATTACGGAGATGTTACATTAGGATATTATCTTAAGGGAGAAAAGCTGTATAGTTCTAATAGATTTAATCAAAATAATTATTTACACTTGAAACATGATTTACATCAAATTAAACATAATATAAGTTATCATTATATGAATGAAAAAATGATGAAAGAAATTAATAGCATATGCAAAGAAAAATAAAGATTTTATTCTATGCACACACAATAGATTATGCTGGAACATGGCGTTCTCATGAGAGAATATTGCTTAATTTAAACAGAGAATTATTTGATCCTTATGTTTTTTATAATCCCAACCAGAACAATAATAGACTCGAAATTTTTAAAAATAAATTTGATGGGGAAAAAATAATTGCATTTAATGCTTCTATTGAAAAAAATGGTCCTGAATCAGGATATAGTTATAAGACTAGTAATTTTAAAGAATTATGCATAAAGCATAATTTTGATATAATTCATTTTGCCAGAGGGGGATGGTATGAATGGCCATTCATAGAAAGACTTGCTCCAATACAGATAGAAACAAATATCTTTGGATCTAGAGATAATAGTTCTTTTTTAGATTATTCTGTACCGATATGTGACACAGTAAATAATTTACGCGGCGGTTCTGATGGTGTAATTTATAATCCTATACCCAAGCCGATTCCAAGTAGAGAAAATCTTTTTAAAGATTATAAAATTTCTGAAAAAGAATATGTATTTGGAAGAATAGGTAGACCAGATAATTTTGATCCAATTTCTTTTGCAGCTCTTAAAAAGCTTAAAGCAAAGATAGATAATTTTAAATATATCGTAATTGGAGCGTGCGATAGGGCCCAGCAATGTATAAATGATTTTAATTTAAATAATAATTGTATTTTAATCCCTCCAACTAATAATGATGAGTTAATTCATAAATTTCATAATACTATAAAAATTTTTTTACATTATAGATCAGATGGAGAGTGTCATTCTACTGCTTTATCTCAAGCTATGATGTATGGTATTCCGGTTTTATCTCACCACGCAGGAATCAATGGCCAAATTGAGACTATAAAAAATGGAGGTCACGTTGCTAATTCACATGAAGAATATTATGATTATTTATTAAAAATGGTATTTGATAAAAATTATTATGATAAAATATCAAAACTAGCCCAAATCAGATCTGATGATTTTGAGGAAGGTAAAATAATTAAAAAATGGGAATTTTTTTATATAGATTGTTTTAAAAAATTATTTAAATAGGTATTTTTATGAAAGAAATTATTGAACAAACATTTGGAGAATGTATATTAGAAGGCCATTTGGGGGGTTGGTGCTATGGAGGAGACAATGGGACTTACTATCCTATAATGTGGGAATATTTAGTAAATAAATTTAACATAAAAAGTGTTATAGATATAGGGTGCGGTAGAGGTTATTCTACTAAGTTTTTTCATTCGTTAGGATGTGATGTTTTGGGTGTAGATGGTAGTAAAATTGCACAAAATTCATTTTTATTACCAGATAAATTTTTACTTCATGATTACAATAATGGAAAAACTAATTTAGAAAAAAAGTTTGATTTAGCTTGGTCTTGTGAATTCGTAGAGCATGTCGAGCAAAAGTATATAGATAATTACATAAATGATATTAAAAAATGTAAATATTTAGCAATGACATTTGCGGGAATAGGACAAACTGGACATCATCATGTTAATGAGAATACAGAAATGTATTGGATAGAAAATTTTACAAAAAATGGTTTTATATTTAATCAAGACGAAACAAGAAAGTTAAGAGAAAAAACACAAGAAGATGTTTTGGAAAAAAATAAAAATCCAAACTGTCAATTTTTTATACCTCATTTTTTATACAGGGGATTGTTTTTTATAAATAAAAATATTTAATTTATTTTTAGTTAAATATATGGAAATAATATGAAATATTATAGTCAATACGGAGAAGAATTATATTTACTGAATTATTTTAAATATATTAACAATGGAGTTCTTGTTGATATTGGTGCAGCCGATGGTATCAATAATTCTAATAGCAGAAAACTAATAGAGTTAGGATGGTCTGGGTTGTTAGTAGAACCAAATAAAAAAAATTATAACAAATTAAAAAAATTATATACCTTAAATAAAAATATTATTTTAGAAAATGTTGGGTGTTCTGTAAAAACTGAATTAAATCAAGTTTTTTATATAGATCAAAACGACCAATATGAACAACTTTCTACATTTTCTTATGATCAATCAGTAAAATGTAAAAATATTTTTAATTGTGGTTTTATAGAAGACACGATTGATTTATATAATACGACAGAACTGTTGTTGTCACACAATACAATAAATATAAATTTTTTAACTATTGATACAGAAAGCTTTGATTCAAATGTTATCCGTGGTATAGATTTTACTAAAATTGAGATTGAATTAATCTGCATAGAAAATATTGATGAAGATGCTTTGGATATCTTGAAAAACAATAATTATGAAATATGTTATAAAACCGATAACACTTTTTTTAAAAAAAATAAATGAAAATATTAATAATACAAGAAAATGGTAGACACGAAGCAAATAGGTCATTTAGAGAGTGTTTTTCTCTTGAAAGAGCGTTTATAAAATGCGATAATGAGGTTGTGGTATGGGGATTAGGTCATGCTAACTATAATTCAAATATCAACTTTAATGAATATGATATGATATTTAACTTAGAAAATTATGGGGATGGGTGGATGCCCAATCTAAGTAATGTAGATGGTCCATTGAAGATTTTGTGGAGTATAGACGCTCACTGTAGAGGAGTGTCTCCTTATGAAAATATATTTTCTAATGATAAATATAATTTAATGCTTCACTCTACTAAAGATTACGTAAAACATTCCTATCATATGTGGTTTCCTAATTCATTTGACAATAGCCTAATTAAGCCAAATAAAACAGCTAAAAAACATAAATTTGGATTTTGTGGCAACATAGTTAATAGGGGTCATATATTAGAAATTCTAAAAAATTCATATGGTTTGCACACAGATATATTTGTAATAGGTGAAGATATGGTTAATGCAATAAATTCATATGTATGTCATTTTAATATGAATATAGCTAATGATATAAACTACAGATCCTTTGAAACTATAGGATGTAAGACATTATTAATAACAAATAAAAATTACCAATATGATGAGTTGGGTTTTGTGCATAATGAAAATTGCTTAATCTATGATTCTTTTGATCACTTGTATGAAATAATAAAAAATATTGATAAATATAACATAGATCAAATTTCACAAAATGGTTACGAATTATCAAAAAACCATACTTACGATGTAAGAGTAAAAAATTTAGTCGCTCAATTAAAAAATAAAGGTTATATTTAGCATTTGTAGGCATGGATGCTAATAATTTTTCCATTTTTTACTTTGATTATATCGCATACTTCTATTGTATTATTTTCCTCTAGTGATATATTTATTTGGCATGCATAGTAGTCATGTTCATCTTTTATTATATTTTCTATGTGTATGCGTAATTGGGGAAACTGTTTAAATATATTCATATTTGCTTCTATTACATTTTCTTTGCCTTCAACATATATATTCCAGTCCTTTAGAACTACATCTTCAGAATACAAGTCTCTAAGATCTTCTATGTTTTGACTTGAAAAACTCTCAAAATACTCTTTTATTATCCATAAATATTCAGAATTCATATATCTCCTTTTGTCATTTTAGATCGACAAATAAAGGTAACTTATGTATTTTTTATTAAAATATAATTATGAAAAATTTATTTAAATTATCACAGTTATCACAGATTGATTTAAAAGGCATGCCTGGTTCTACGGGGGACGCTGTTTCTATAAATATAGATGTTCCTAAATTTATTCAGCAAATGGGTCTTCAAAATCTTAATAATCTAGAAAATATTGGTAATGGTTTTGATCAATTGGCTGGTCAGCTTGAACAAATAAAAGATCCAAGGTCAACACAAGCAAGAGCAATAATTACTCAGGTTAGAAACCTTCAAAACAGCATAAAATCATTTAAATAATATGAAGTGCAGCCCAGCTAATGTTTATAAACTTTTGAACGCTTCCAATACGGGGAATGCTAATAATATGAATTTTGGTGAATATCAGCATGTTATTGAAGATATCATAAGAAGGATAGGTCAAAAAAAATATAAACTTTCATTTATTCTATCTGCATTTGGTGGCATGCGTAATGCTCTTGAGGACGAAAATTGGGATTTTGAAGTTGATTATGATAAAATTGATGATTCGATAAGAAGTGATGACTACTGGATGGAATCATATGATGATTACTGGGATGAAAGTGATAATTTTTTTAATTATATAGGCACTGTAGCCAGTAATTATGAAATTAAAAAAACTATAACATCAAATTTCTATGATGGCAACTTTAGTTCAAGTATGTCTTCTCTTTTGGAAAGTTGTTCTGGATCCTACGCTGAAAATTACAATCCTGATATTATACAAGTACAAACAATAATAGAAGGCATCATGGATAACAATTTTCTGAAAGCTTTAATTTCTGACATAGAAGACGTTAAAATAATCTCCGATCAACGTCCAACTTTTAGGGAAAAAAAGTATAACATAAATCCATCTAGTTTTTTTTCTCAAAAATTCTATGAAAAAATAGGCATGCCATTCAATAGCAGGCCATCTCTTTCTCAGGAAGAGCTGGAAACATTTTTTGAACATTTAATTGATTATCTTGCCGGTATATATGCTGATGAAGTAGAAGAAGGTAGCATTAATTCAGATAGTGAAATTATAGATGTTTTAAAATTAGATTATGAAAATAGAGCAAAAGAGAAATGGATTGATCACAATAAAGAAGATTGGCTTAGGAACGAAGTTGAAAATCTAGCAGACAATAGTGCTCAAGAGTTCCATAGTTACAATGCAAAGATGTCAAGGTCGTATCTTGGTAGTGATGCCAATGTGACTGGATTTGCTCATCATCATTTTCAACCTATTACTAAAAGAATTGTCAAAGACAGGTGGATTTATTTTACAGGAGAAGATTCAGGCACAATATTCGTAGATGAATCTGAGCCTGTTTCCGAGATTGGTATTGACCAATGGATTGATATAGCAGAAGAATTGAGGGAGCATGCAGATAGCTTTTATATAGATGACAGGCATAGTGAATTTATTGAATCTATAAAAAAATATTCAGATGCCATCAAGTTTGTAATATCTTCAGATCCAGTTTTAAAAGAAGTTTTCTCTGAAGAGTCATCTACTTACACTTCTTATCTTGATGAAAGCAGAATAGTTCAGCAAGATGAAATATTTGCAGAAGCTTCTCGTTACATGAGTCCTGAAGATTCACAAAAATTTATGAGAGATGTTGCTGGCAACTCTCCAGAAAGAATTAGGTTAATAGAGGAGGCTAGAGAGAGAAGGAGAGCACAGGACGAACGAGACAGAATCCTTAGACAAAGGGCTGAGGAACAAAGACAGAGAGAATTGGAAGAAGAATCTAAACGGATAGTTGAAAAAGAATCTTTAAGAAAAAAGATAACAGAAGAAAAGCAAAAATATCTTTCTAATCCAGAATTGATTTATAAAGATTTTGGAGATGATGGTGTCCGTATAGCCAAGGAAATGGGTCTTTTTGATAAAGGCTTTAATTTTAAGTCTTTTATTAATCTTGGTACATCCTTCCCTGGTCATAACGCTACACAGACTGTTGTTTCAGATGCTGCAAATCACTCATCTGAAATAAGGCATTATTCGGAAATTTTAGAGCCATTTAATATAGTCATACATCCTAAACATAGTGAAAAAGATCCCAGGGGAATGAATGTTGTTTTCGATAATGGGGATAGTGACGGCGGCATAAATTATCACCATAAAAGTCTCATTAGAGACCAGACGCCAGAGGGATATTATAATTTTATTGGTTGGGTTGGCGGAGGAATAGACTGGTTAAATAAAACTATGTATGTCACGGAAATACAGAGTGATGTTGTTCAAAAGACTTATAGAATGAGAGATTTTCAAGCTAGCATGTCTGGGCTTGAACAGGAAAAAAATAAATTGATTGATGAAATATCTTCTTTAGGCTCAAAGATTGAATCTTTTGATAGTAAAAGTTATTTTGAAAATAAAATAAAAGAAATAGAAAATAAAATAAACTCTTCCTCAGACGAGCAAATGAAGCAAAGATTAAGGGTTGCAATAGATGCAATACGTAATCAAATGGTTAGCGGGATAGACCCGACCCAGCAAGATAAACAAAAATTAGAAAAGCTTAAGGCAAATCTTGCTGAAATAGAAAAGCAGATTTCTTCAATATCGGATAGAAAATCAGAAGACAAAGCTCCTCAATTAAATAGGCCTCATTTGTCTCAGTTTAAGTCAAGAATAGAAAATAGATTTGAAGACTGGCTAGAAATATTTTACAATGAGATATTTAGATATTGCAATAACCTTGAGATCAAAACCCTTTACCTGTTAGGTGCTTCAACTTTGCATAAATTGTGGACAGGATGGTCAACTCAGGAAACTTTTGAGATGTTTAAGAAGGTTTATGACGATCAGGCCTTGAAACATCAAATGGAGAAAGTAAAATTTCACAATAATGTATGGTGGAAATTAGATTTAGGAAATAGAATGCCAAAATACGCAAAATCATGGTATAAAAGAATAAAACTTGCTCAGAATGATTTTTCTAATGTCAACATATCTGATTTACTTGATCAGTTCAGAAGAGGAGCAATAAGTCAAAGTGATCTTGAACAAAAGATAAGAGAGAGGTATGCTGAATTTGTAAAAAGCGGGCCTGTTAACAAAAATATATATATTGAAAAGCTGAAGGCTTTTTTTAAGACACACTTTCAAATTATGGGAGAATCTCCAGAATTTGACTCTGCAGATGATGAATACTCTAAGTTGGAGAGAATTAGATCTGCAATATCTGCTTTTATGAGCACAACGGGAAAAGAATATATGGATGAAAACGGAGAGGAACTTAAGGAGCCATTCAAGTCAATACTCCATAGATTCCTTATCCAAAATTATAATTATGATTTAGAGCTAGATGAGCTTATAGATTAAAATTTGTCTATAAGATCTCTTTGTATTCTTGTTCGGTAGAACCATGGAGTTGACATAACTTCACGTAAAGAAGAAAACTTTTCTCCCATTTCTTTAATTTGCTTACTTAGAGAATCATTACTGTTCTCAAGATCTTTTATCTTTTCTCCATATTCTTTTTCCAATTCTTGTCTCGCACTATCTTTTGTTTCTTGTATCTCTTTTTCTAGTTTGTTTATTTTGTCTAGGGATTCAGTCAGCAGCTTTCGACAATTGTCATTTATACCGCTCCATGAATTTTCTATAATTTTTTCTAATTCGCTTTTTACGGAATCTTTTTTTGTCTTCTTCATTCTGAAAGTTCCATTTCTTTTTTGATAAAAATCATGGCATTTTTTATCTCGTCTAGCTCTCGGAGAGCCTTTCCATATATGGTGTCTCCTGGAGTCATTTTGTGCTCATCTTCATCATTAAATTTATTTGATTCTATAATGGAATATTTTTTTAATAGGTTTCTTACCTCATTGCTAAATAAGTTGCTTATACCTTCTGGTAGTGATTGATCTCTCATTGATTTCTCCATTCGTTAATAAGTAATAGTGTTTTTATTGAAAAAAGCTACAAAATAAATATGCATAATAATTTATATATGTATAATTTTTTGTTTATTTTTTTTATTGACGTTTCTTTTCTTATGATTATATCTGCTGCCTCGCTGTATATTGTCGGATATTCTCTTTCGATTTCTGAATTTTTTTAATCATATTTGATATCATTTTATGTTTTTTGTTTAATTTGTCTATTATTTGATTGTTCATAAATATATAGCGTCTTCGACATTATGATATTTGACGATAAAAATCCGCAGGATTAATTATCAATATTTAATAATATACATTGTAATTTAGGAGATATACATAATGGGTAAATTTAATTTTAAAAAATATTCTAGTTCCGTTTCTCAACAGCAAAATTCACTTATTAAAGTTGCTGCTGTTGAAGATTATTTTATAAGAACTTTAGAGGTTCCCGGTACTGGCAGGACATTCAAAGAACTTTTTCAGGAAAAATTACCTAATGAAACAGAGGAACAAAGAAACCTCAGGATGGATGAGCTTAAAAATAAGGTTTCAGTTATAAAGAATGATAAAATATTTATAAGAGCTTTGACTGTGGCGGAACAAGAGTTAAAAGGTCAGTCTGGAAATACCTATAGACACATACAGGACATAAATAATAAATTATTTTCTGTGGCCATGGAAAAATATTTTGTTGATTTTGAAAATGGCGCTATGAAAATGAAGTTTGACAATAATTGGTCTGCTCAGCAACAAAATTCAGCTATTTTAGAATGGAAGAATGGTCTTACTGAGGGTATGCGAGGTGGCTTTGCAGGAAGAGGAGACTTTGTTTATTTGCTTGTTAGGTCAATGATTGGAGCCGTAAAAGGAAAAGAACAGTGGTATATTAAGGATGTTAGAAAATTTGATATGGGCAGAGTTGAGCTTTTTTTCCATGAGTGTGAAAATGACACATCTAAACTTAATAGATTCTCTAATTATGAGCAGTCCGGTGCTCAAGCGGTAGAGGGAGTTGTGCATTCTGATGAAATTCAAAATGAATCCGGTGGTATTTGTGGTTTTGTAAAAACCTCGTCCCCTGGCTGGTTTTATTTGTATGGCAGAAGAAGTGATCGTTGGTGCAACGAAAAATTTACAAGAGAAAATGGGCCTTTTCCGGGAGCTGAAGACCAGTATTCTAAAAATCATGCACTTCTGTTTGCTGCCAGTCAAGGTACTGGATGGTGCACGGGGAGTTCATCAGCAGAAAACTATTTATCTATATCAATTAAATTTTATTTGTATTTTCCTCAGGGTCAAGCTTTAGACCAGTCTGGTCATGTTAATCAGGCAGCTGTTGCTATAGTTCAGAAGCCAGACGGTTCTTATCAGGAATGTGTGGGTCATAAAAATTCTGCCCCATGGGGTTATTTATCTCAAATTGTTGATATTATTAGCAAAGATAACATAAAAGTTCAACCAGGATCAAAGTTTGGATACAGTAACGGTGTAAATGGCGATGTGGCTTTCAAATGGTATAAAGATAATAAAGATAAAAGCCCTGGAGAAATATTTCCCAAAGTAGATTTTGTTTTAGATGCAGTTAAAAAGAAGATTGACTCATTTGACAATATAGTGGATCTTGCTTCTTCAGTAACAACTGGAGGACTTAGAGAAGATATTGTTGGAAGTAGAAGTGGAATGGAGTCATCTGCAAATATTGGTATAATTCCAGAAATTCTAAAAAAACCTGGTGCAAAAGAAGAATATGCAGCTAGAGTTGAGTATTATATCAAGGACATTGACCCAAAACTTCATGGTATTTTTAAAGACATATTAAGTAATATTTTTCCAGGTCTTGGTTCAATGTCGTCTGCAAAAGACAAGATTACTCAAAATTTTAGATTTTTGATTACTCAAAAGATACTTCCAGCAGAAGAGGAAGAATTGCTTTTTAGAGATGACAAGGAATCTACTCTTCGAGAGATAGTGGACCATTTTATATACAAGTGATTATTCATCTACCTAGAATATTTACACGACAGTTTGGCAAATAATGTATATCAAAATTGTTTTGTTTAAATATTTTAAGCCATTCTGATTCTGCGGATTCGCATATTGGAAAATTAAAACAATTTTCTTCTATTACTTCTATAGCAGATCTATTGTAATTCCATATAAGATCTGATATTTTTTCTTTAGCGGTTCTGTTTCCCCATAAAAATGGTTTTTCTGATATTATTTTTTCTATATTTTGAGTTATTACTTTTGATGGGTAATTTTTTATACTTAAGTCTGTTCTTGCTTTAATGGAAAAGATAGATTTTTTTGTTATTTCCTTGTTCTTCTGTATGGCTTTGCCCAGACAGTACAGAAGTAGCCAACCCAATTTATTTTCATATTTAAATGGAATGTAGCTTCATTGAATACTCTGCATATATCCATAATTTTTTTTTCATTTATCCCTATCGTGCCACTAAGAATAACTGAAAAGCTAGTAGTCGATTCCAATTGCCCATCCATCGCTAAATCTTCCAGCTGTGATTGGATTTCCACCTATGTATATTTTTGCGGTTTCCAATGGAGATCCAGATTTTTCTAAAACTAATATTCTATTTGAGTTGTCTAGATCTATAAAAAGATTTCCAAAAAGAATCTTTTTTTCAGTGTCTGCAGAAGCCGAATTGAATATTGTTGGTTCTTTTGCTGTATTCAAGTAATAGTCAGTGTTGTTTGTTGTGCTTGTTTGTATGGGTATACCTTTATATATAGTTCTTATCCCTTGTCTTGATATATTATTGCTTTGTGAATTTTTGTACACATGTATAGCCCTAAAATTATTGTACATTGAAGTAAGTATTGGCACTCCCGAGATAAAAGTTGGCGCATCCTCTGTTGCGCTTCCACTTACAGTTCTTATTATAGGCATGTGGTTGTCTTCTTGATTTTTGGCAAACTTTATTTGTCCTAGTCCTCCAAAATTTGATATCTCTTCTGTGGCTCCATTTAGTGTATTGTTTATTTCATAGCTATAGGATATGTATGGACGAGCTGTGATCGTTGCTGATTCCAATGAGTGTATGCTTCTTATACTGTCCGGTGGCGATTCTGATGATTTTTTTAAAAAAAACTGTATGTAGTTGCCGTAAACTTCTCTGTTTTGACAGTATTCATTAAATTTTGAAAGTACAGATGAAGATGTTGTAGTGTTTGTCAGAGCAGATATTGTTAAATCTCCTATGTCTGTTCCATTTAGAAGCGGATCGTCGTTATTAAAACCTCCAGACCATGATTCTCCATCACATTGTTCTGGTATTTGAGAATTCATCATTGTGCATGAAGATGTCATTAATTTGTAGCTTAATTCTGCCTGATTGTACTCCCATATGTACAAATCAGTTGTCATTGCTGTGCCCGGTCCAGAAGATGTTACATTTAATGAAGCCGATGTTACAGTTGCATATTTTGGCACAGAACTTATATCAAATTTTAAAAATGGTCTTCTGTAAGTTTTTGCACCACCATCTGAACCAAACCCTATGGATAAAGTAGTGGAAGTATTTCCTGTCGGTTCTAAAGAAGCGCCATGTATAAAGGTATCATCATATACATAAAGATTAGGAGCAGTTGGCATTATTTTTTCTTTTTCTTACTTGATGTTGTTCTCCATCCTCCGCCATGCTGCTTATACCATCTTGCAGCCCAGCCATTTGCGTAGGCTGAGTTTCCTGTTATGGTAACAAATCCGTTTTGAATCATAACCCAAGTATTATTCTCAGTTTCAGGACACCATACTTCTCCAGTACCAGCATCTTGAATTATTAGATTTTGGGTGTTATGTTTTTTATTGTTTCTAATAATTGTAGCAGACTTCATTTCTGGGTATTTGTCGGAGAAAGAAACGTGATAACCATTTAAGGATGCTGCAAGAATAGCAGCGTAGAAATGATCTTCGTTCTTCTGGCTAAATCCAAATGTATGACGATTTTCTATCTTTGTGCTGATTCCTTGATCATGGCCATCATAAACAATTGCACTGGCCAAAAATATTTCTCTTTGTTCTTTGGACATGGAAAGAACTTTTTCTGTCCATGAGTTTTTCTTTGACCAATTTTCTAAAATTAAATCAGAAGAATTGTTAAGCTCTGAGCAACAAACTAGTTGCATATGCTTATTGATATCCTTAGCTTCTACCAAACCCGTATTTTGATAGTCAGAACCACTTTTAACTACCCATTTGTGATTGGGGGTGCATTTTATCTTAAATCCAGTTACTTTGCCCATCTCAACAATAGGAGCATCATCAAAATGATGAAGATTTAGTATTGGTTTCCATTCAAGTTCATCATTTTGAATATTGTATGATAAAATTTCATCTCCAACCGCAAGATTGTGGTAGCTTTCTGGACCATTTCTAGTAATCGCTAGAGAATCCATTGTAACGCATGGATATACATCAAACTTTTGTCGAGCAAGAGACTTTGCTCTTGACCACAAAGATGGATTTGTTGGTTTTGCTTTTTGCTTACCCCTTGGTTTTTTTGATCCCTTTTTTGCTGCTTCTTTTTCCATAGAGGACTCGTAATTAAGAGCGTATTTCTCTACATCGTGCATAGGAGTTTTTGTATACATGTCATGGTATGGACAGTAGTACTCTCCTTGTTTAGGATCATAGTAATAAGCCATTCCGCTTTTTCCAACGAATGGGCCCTCAAGTCCTGACCTTGGTCTGAATTCTTGGCCTTTGGAATCAATTACAAGTTTCGGATTTCCTTGTGAGTCAAATTGTCCCATTTCTTTTTTGGGGTCTTCAGTTTGGGCGGTCTTTTTCATTCCGCCCATTTTTTCCATAAAAGATTTCCAATTTATTAGGTTTGGTGTGTTATTTTGCATTTTTTCTTTTATTTTTTCTTTTTCTTTGTAAACGTTCTGACAAAATTAGGAGATCTTGCCTTACCGGAATTATCTGATTTATTTTCGACTTTTCTTTTTCTGGAGCATGCAGATTGCCTTTGGCTTTCCGACATGGATTTTGCACTGGATCTCGGTCTGCATTTTGGGTAAGCTCCTGAGTCAGCGTTAGATCTTCCACACGGAGGGAACGAGCCGTCTTTGTTTTTGCGGCATATGTTAACCCAGTCTCCCTTTTTTCCCTTGCCAAACCATTCATTTAAAGATGCTGTTTTGTACCAGTTCATAATATTTAATTATTAATCTTAGGGCAATATCCTGTCTTGCTATTTTTATTTTTTAAAAAGAGGATATGCTGGCTAAAATAAAATAATCAAAATATTAGAGTAGTTTGGAATATAGACGATATAGACTCGGATCTTATTCGCATGATGAATGTGAATGATTTTCAAATTGACAAGTTAATACAAGGGCTCGAAAAGGTATCGATTGGAGGTTGAAACTTAAGATTGCACGCCGTGGTTGGTCGAATGGCCACGAAAAAAATCGATCAAAAAGTAACTGACAACTATCAGTTCAATTCATACAGAATTGGGTTTACCCAGTTCCGTCTCGCAGCCTAATTCGCTGCAAAGCATCTCCTGACTCCTGCTGGTGGTAGATGCACATAATAGCAGGATATTCAAACGAGTGTGTTACGAGCGAGTTTGAAGAAATATTCGTAAGAGCTGCCCGTATCTTGCTTGTGAGTATCGGGTTGCATTAATCACAGGATAAGCGTGTAGACATCTGAGCGTATGCCTAACAACACGGGGGTTCGACTCCCCCCGAGTCCACATGAGGATGTAACTCAATGGCAGAGTTCTACCCTTCCAAGGTAGATGTTGCGGGTTCGACTCCCGTCATTCTCTTTTGCGTAGTTAAGTATCACGTCTACTTCCGTGAAGACTTATATGGATTAGGCTTTCTAGAGGCTTGAATTGAGAATGGGTGCAAGTCCCCCGCTACGCTTTTCGCTCCCTTAACTCAGCGGCTAGAGTGTCGCCTTTACACGGCGGAAGTCACTGGTTCGAATCCAGTAGGGTGCATTGCCACTTTAGCTCAACGGTAGAGCAGTGCTTTTGTAAAGCACAGGTTGCGGGTTCGAATCCAGTAAGTGGCTTTTGGTCGGGTACTCAAATGGCCAAGAGAATGGATTGCAAATCCATTATGTGCTGGTTCGAATCCAGTCCCGATCTTTAGGCGAGAATACTCAAGCGGCCAACGAGGGCAGACTGTAAATCTGCTGACTTTAGTCTACGGGGGTTCGAATCCCTCTTCTCGCATTGCCGATATATGATAGATTCCTCTGTAGCTCAGCTGGTAGAGCAGGGAGCTGTTAACTCCCGGGTCACTGGTTCAAATCCAGTCGGAGGAGTTTTGGCACTGTAGCCCAATGGCAGAGGCGTTTGATTCAAAATCAAAATAGTGTCGGTTCGAGTCCGACCAGTGCTACTAAAATGTCGATATAGGTTGGTGTTTAACGTGGTAAGGACAATATGAGTGATAGAATTCAACTTTGCGATTGGGATCTTTTAAAGGCCAGAAGGCCAAGGAGAGTAAAAATGTCTAGATCTTTAAATTATATTGAGTTGTCTGTTGGTCTTGTGGCTATTTCGCTTGTTACTTGGTTTTCAACTGGTAATGTTGAGGTATTTTTAATTATTTTTGGACTTGCCTATTTTCTTTCTATAGCTCACGCTTGGAAGGCTTCAATGGAGAGTGTCAAGGATTCCAATTACAGAGATCATTCCCAAGTAATGGATAAGATATGGGATCTTGAAGAGAAGTACGAAAAGTGCTCAGGCAGTAAATGTATGGAAAATGGATACAAAGTTACTACCACAAGCAAGGCAGATTTCTGAAAAATGGAAGAAATCATTTCTGAAGGTCTTACTATAAGATCTGAGGATGCATGTGAAGGAGCATCCGTCAACGATGTAGAGGAGATAATCGGTGATGGATGCTTTATTCATATGCATTTTGTTTCAGATCAACAGATAGATATGGTTCTTGCTGATTCTGCAAATACAAATCAGTATTCTTTTTCAATAAAACCAAAATTTGACGAAGATGAATGTAGAATATTTTTGTCATGTGACGGTTCTGTCGATAAGTCTTGTGATCATTTGATAAGAGAAATAGGAAAAGATGTAATAGAAGAAAATAAGTTATTGAAAAAAAGAATTGAGTATCTTGAAAAAAGCATGAAAAGCATAGATATTGAATTAAGGCTTGAGCGTGCAACAAAGATACTTAAAATTAATGAGCTTCTTGATAAGATAAATGCGCTTGAGAAACATAAGATTGTAAAAAGTTAAAAAAGGATAGATGGCCGAGTGGTTTAAGGCTGCGGTTTACTAAACCGCCGTAGGCTCCATAAGCTTACCGGGGGTTCGAATCCCTCTCTATCCGTTAATGGACAGGTGTCCGAGTGGTTGAAGGAGCAGCATTGGAAATGCTGTTTACGGGAAACCGTAACGTGGGTTCGAATCCCACCTTGTCCGCTTATTGGGGGTTTGATATGTCAGTTTATGAATCAGAAGAATGGAAATTACATCTTCAAAAATTTGTCAATCTAATTAAAAATGACAGATTTGACATTGATTCATATATTATGGACGTAGTAACATGGCTAAGCAATCCCAAATTAAAAAGATTTGAGCCTTATTGTGCTCTTTATAGAAATGCATTGGATGCTGACAAGGACGGCAAATGTGCTAAACCATCATTATGGAAAGATAAATTTATAAAGATAGAAAAGATACATGATGCTTGCATGAATTATGGTAGTCCATGGGCTCGTGTAATTAGCTCTGAGACTATCGCTCACAGATGGTTTGATTTTGATTTTCATCTTGGCATGAGTGAATATAGAAATAAGTGGATTCTTGGATATGATACTTCTTATGATATTTCATTGAAGCTTTTCCCATATGACAAAAGGTATTTAAAATTTTTAGACTCATCACTTTACTGGAAAGCAAATGCTTTTTATAAAATTGGAGATTCAGAAAAAGCCAAGAAAATATTTTGTAAAATTGCAAATCGCGAGGGAAAAAGATATGGCATGAGTACTGCATTTTTGCGCAAAATAAGTGTTTCACACGAAATATGCAGTGGTGTCAGAGATATATTTCATATAAATAAGGACATTGATAATCATGGACTATAAAGATTTTGATGATGATGATTTTTATAATTTTTATTATGAAGAAAAGCGCAGCTTTGATGGTAGCAAAATTTTAAAATATTTTATACTATTTATGTATTTTGTTGGTGTATTGTTTTTAGGATACATTTGTATTTTATCTGGAGGATACCAGTTATTTTAATTCGTAATTATTTATACAATGTATATTACACAATTATTACAAATACACAATCAAATAAGAATACTTCACTGGCAGACATCTTCTTATGCAGAGCATAAAGCTCTTGGAAATCTTTACGGTGACATGGATGACCTTATTGATAATTTTGTAGAGGTCAGAAGTGGGCAATATGGAATAAGTAAAGCTAAAAATAATTTTAGTATTTCTATGGAAAACATAGAAAAATGCAACCCTAAAAAATGCATAGAGGAAGGCATATCAGTTCTCAAACAGATATATAAATCTTTATCAGAAGAAGATACAGAATTGAAGAACATACTGGATGAAATGATTGCTGCTATGAGAAAAACTAGATATCTTCTTGAGCTTAAATAGAGTCGTAACTATTGGGTTTTATTCCCCATTTTTTCAAATCTTTTTCATATTTTTGATTTGCGGAAAAAACTGTTGGAAAGTGCTTAACAATACGCCTAGCTTCTAGGCGTATTTTCTTTGGAACTCTAGGAGATTTCTTTGGGTCCATAATATCATAAAGAAATCTTCTTGCCGAGTTTATGCTGTTATACTCTTCATGTGGCATGGTCATGTTGGTAGTCTCCAGATTTTTTATATCAGCAACTCTATCTTGTATATCCTACTAGTCAAGTAGAATTTTTTTAATTTTTAGCCATTTTTTCTATGCTGGTGTTCACCATAATATTCATTCATGTATTTTCTGCTTGAAGCTTTTATTGTCCTTAAGTCAACTTCAACATTATGTTTTTTAAGTAATCTTATTGCTGTATATTCAGCTGCTTTTTCGTGCTGATATTCCGATGCATGCAACCAAAATTTTCTTCTTTTTAACCATTGAAGGAAATGAGCGTATTCGTGTGCTAGCGTGTGCACCCATACAGTTTCTCCTGATCCTTTTGCTACTTTTATTTCTCCATCTCTAAAACTGTAGCCGCTTCCCTTTGTTTTTCTTCTCCATGGTTCCCAAAAATATCCAAAGCATCTCTCTCCATCAGTAGCATTTATTTTTTTTCCTGAAGTAAATGTCACTGCTACTCCATATTCGGAGCAGTGATCTCTTATGTGACTTATGAATTTTTTTATTGATTCTTTACCGGTTAATCTGTAGTTTACTTTTGCCATTCATCACCCTCCAGCTACATATTTCTCGGCATGATGATTTTCCCCTTTTAAAATTGTGAATAATATAAATCTTTTATTTATTAAGGATATACAAAATAATATTGGTAGATAAATATAGTATGAATTGGTTTAAAACATCTCAATCACAAAAATCGGAAACAACATATGTTGTTCAAAAGGGAGATACTCTATCTGGTATTTCTAAAAAATTATTAAATAACATTAACAGGTGGCCAGAGATACAGGCTTTAAACAACATTAAAGATCCCAGCATAATTAAACCTGGTCAAATACTAAAAATACCTTCCGTCAATTTGGAAGAGACGTCAAAGCCCGTTCAAAAAACTCCAATTATTTCTCAATCTGCAGCCCTTGAGGCTCTTAAAAAAGAAATATCAAGAACAGAGGGTGGCTATGGTGCTTACAACAGGGGCAAACCTGGAGACACAATTGTCCCCCAAATAGACATAACTAAACTTACAATTGGTCAAATTATGCAAATGCAGGCAAGCAAAAAAATATTCGCTGTGGGAAAATATCAGATGATACCTGATACCTTAAGAGAAGCCGTAAATAATAAAAAAATAGGACTAAAAGAAAGCGATGTATTTAACCCTCAAAACCAAGAAAAGCTATTCATGTATTTGCTTTACAAGAGACCCTCTCTGATGTCTTATATTGAAGGCAAAAGCGACAATATTGATGCCGCAGTGAACGATTTGGCTAAAGAATTCGCTTCTCTCCCCTTAACTTCAGGAGAAGGTTACTATGATGGAGACAGTGCTGGCAATAAGGCATCTGGTGGTAAAGGAAGAGTAAATAAAATAAAAGAAATATTAAAAAATTTAAGGTCATCTTTATCTAGTTCTTGAGGTACACAGGATGCAGGCAAGACCAAATAAAAATAGAAGAGGCAGGCAGTCTGAAAAATACATATATGTGCCTTATTTGAACGATTATAACTGCGTTACCAAGTTGCTCCTTACCGAAAAATAATTTTTGAACGCAAAATCAAGAGCAGAAAAAAATCCCGAAGACACTTACGGCGATGTTGTTGCTTTTCATGTACTAGAAAATATAGTATCTGAAAAAACAGAATTTAAAAAAGAAAATTTAGAATAACTTATAAAATACAGCAATAGATCCTCCATTTAAGTAAATATATTTTGCCATGCAAGTGTGTTGTATGGTTTTTTTAAAAAATGGATGGTGTGTGCTATGTCAATTAAAAAAAATCTAGATCAAGAAAATAAAACCGATAAATATTTGGTTTTTTAAAGGAGAAAAATATGGCAAGCAAAAGCAAGGGTTTTAATTCTAAAACAAAGAGACACAAAAAATACGAAGCTATGATAAAAAAATTAAGAAGAGTAATAGATATGGAGAGAAAGCAAAAAAAATAATAAAAAAGACCGGTTTGTCCGGTCTTTTTTATTTGTCAATTATTTGGTGTTTCTTTTTTTGGTTTTTTAGGCTCTAGCGTTCCGTCGTCATCGTAGCCATCATTATTTTTATCCTCTCCGCATTCAACTGGTTTTTTCACCAGATGCCTCCAGGCTGCCATTATTGCTATGACGGCAATTGGAATATACCATATTACCCATCCGTATGATGGCTCGATTGGTCCAGGTTGAGATATGTGGTCCTTTAATTGTAGCATTATAACATTGTCGCCAGTATTGTCCGGAACTATTATTGGCTCGGTAGTATTGCATCCAGCAATAAATAGAAGTGACATTATAAATAATTTTGTTTTCATTTTTCGCTCCTCATGATGCCCTCTTGCTGGCTGCTGCTGTTCCGAAGTAGAAGCCTACTATGCTGAGTAGTATTTGTCTGTTTTCAGATGCCCAGAAAAATCCGTTAATTTCAACGAAAGCTTTCTTGCTAGTCTCTGGTATTAATCCAAAAATTCCCTCTGGATTTTTCACATCTACTTCTATAAAAGTTGGTACTCCAAAGAATGGAAGTATAAATGGTGCAGCAAAAGCACCAAACAAAACAGTTAAAACAATTACCTGTCTAACTGCTCTTCCTGAATCTATAGGAACTCTTTGTACAGCTTTGTCTTGATTGTCAGTGGTCTGTTTGTTTGCCTGTATGAGTTGCTGAAACATTTCTTTTTGGTCTTGGCTTTTTTGAGCCATGTACTTAAAAAGAAACCCAGTCACTCCTCCACCGATCATGCTAATTAGTTCTGTTGGTATCATTGTCACCTCGCTTTGTCTTTTGGGCCTTAATTTAATTAACCCTAAAGATATCAAATACCTTTTTATAAAAATAATCATGTTTTTAATATTTTTTTAACAATACTGTCTTGTTCTTGGCGTTTTTGGGTATACAATACGGATATGCCAAATCCAAAAAGATCAACTTATGAAGTGGGCAAGAAGCTTCCCTTTAATATTTTTGCCTTCCGTGTATCGGTTTCATTTGAAAGATCAAGTGAACTTGAATCTATTGTTAAGAAAATACATCATGGTAGAAGAAACTGCATAAAATCTTTTGTTTCCGACGATAATTATTCGCATCTTCATTTTAGATGTTGTGGTTCTGAAAAAAGAAAGCGCATTATTGAAGAGATTTCCATTGCAGGACTTAAGGATTTTTTTGTTACAAATTCTTTTGATGGTATTATTTTTGATGATATTCATAATATGGGACAGTAAAATGTCTAATTTGTGAACCAGCAATGGTATTCTGTTTTGTTCTTGACGATATAGTCTGGGAGAAAACACGTGAGAAAAGAACTTCAAGATCGTATTTGCGCAAATTATCCTGAAATATTTCAGGATAGGGATGGGGACATGAAAGATACTCTTATGTGTTGGGGTATCTGCTGTGGAGACGGTTGGTATTTTTTGATTAACAATCTTTGCAAGTCAATAAAAAATTATGTTGACTGGAAAAAAAGAATTGCGAAACCAGGAGAAGATCAAAGCAATTTTTCTGTCGTCGCAGAACAAGTTAAAGAAAAATATGGTTCTTTGCGATTTTACGTCCATGGAGGTGATGATTATGTTAATGGTCTTATTGCTATGGCTGAATCTATGAGTAAAAACATATGTGAATATACTGGAAACTTTGGTGTAATTAGAGGAAGTGCATGGCTGTCTTGTACTTCTTTTGATAACATGAAAAGAAAAGCCACTCAGGAAGAGATTGATTTTGTTTACAACCAGGTTTTGGAAATGGAAAAGACATCTAAAGAAGAAATTTTGCCATAAGGAGTAAAAATGTTTGAATCTTTTTGGAAAAAAAATATGCCTAATTCTGATCAGGATTCCAAATGAATTCTGATGATATAAAAAAAAGCAAAGAGTTTATTTCTCTTATTAAAGAGAATCAGAGGATGAGGGAGTCTATTTCCAGCGCAGTAGTCCTAATGTTTGATTATGATGGTCATTACAACGAAAAAACAGGTAAGGGCAACATACAGGGCCTTGCTTCTCTAATGAATGAAATTGCATCAAATTTAAAATGCCTTCTTGAGTCTCCATCCGAATTTAAAAAGAGCGGATGGAATTATAGAATTATGAAAAGAAAAGTAGGTGATGAAGAAGTGTATTCAATACACGAGGTATACTACGATGAAGTCGGTGACGACAGTACAATAACTAATTTTACTGAGTCTCCAGTAAATATTGAATCTGATTCATTTTTAGGAATAAGAAACACAATATCTGCACTTTCTATGGCCGCAGACACAAAGTATGTTCTTGATTACGATAAGCTTTTAAAAAAATTGATAGCTAAGAAAAATGTCAGAAGAAGAAAACAATAAAAAAGACAATAAAAATTAAAATAATTATTTTATAATTTATTGTTTGAAATTGGGCGACGAATAGTTAGCCCAATTATTTTTTATAAAGGTAGGTTTTATTTATTTACAGTATTTATTATTATGAATTTAATGGTTCACAACTGGCTAAAAAGAGCTATGGCTGGACAATTGAGTATGGAAGCATACGCAAAAACAGTCAAAGACAAAGATCATCAAATGATGATTATTCATGGCGACAAGCACATAGGCAAAGAGGTTGGTCTTGTGTTGGCGGCACAGAATCCATACCTTCATGAAGAAGTTCAGGAGTATGTGTACGAAATAACTAGGCCTTACATCAAAAGCGATACTTACTCAGGTTACCCTGTTTATTGTAAGGAAGAAAGCAGTATTGGCATTTTAACTGCCATGTCAGATAATCCCATTATGTCTAAAGAAATTATTTCTAAATTGGTTGATGATTTGGAGTTGATATTTGATGAGGTAAGTAAAATTCCCCTAAGATCATATGACTATGACATGCATAATTTAATATTGAACATTTATTCAAAATATGGTAAATTTTTAAAAAATGCTTCCTCCAAGCATAATGTTACAAAAAAATCACAAAATAAAATAATAAATATTGCATCTTACTTTAGTCAAATTTCAGGCTCACAACATTACAGATATGATTATCAGATACATGAAATTGCTACTATTGTCGATGATTTGATGTCTTCTTTAGTAAGTAATCATTTTATAAATGTTGATGAAAGACTTGAAATTGCAAGCCAACATTTGAATCCTCAAATTGTATCAAGTTTTGTCAAAAGTGAGGGTGTTGGAGCCAGTCACGTTGCTGGTATTATTTCAGGAAGTATTTTAAAAACCGATGGTATTAATGATGCTCAAATTAATAATCGCTTAAAAACAATGATAGGAATGGTTGAATCGGTAAATTTTGAGGACGAAAAGATAGAAAAGCTTTTTTTCTCTCAACAATTTATTGATTTTTTTAATAAAATAAATTCTCTTCGTAAATATCATAATTCTCCTAGACATAGGGATTATCAAGAATTTCAAGAGTATAAATATTATGTTTTAAACGCAATGGCAAAAAGAGCCAAAACCGAGGAAGCAAGAGTTAATTTTTTCAAAATTATTTTAAATGATGCAGGTGATAATAATTATTATAAATTACTTTCAATTCACGATTTTTTAAAATTAGTCATGGATACAGGGAGAATATCAGAAGAGTTTGTGGATTTGCTTTTTAAAAGTATGGATAAAGAAAGTGCGTTTAAGCATTTGCATATAGCATGCAGCAACAATTTTCATTTATTTAAATACGTATTTGATAAATATGTTATTAAAGAAGAAATGTTTAGATCTTCAACACTTGCTACGAACACTAGGAGGTGGATTAAATGTTGCATAGATAGGGGAATAAACTGCGAATCCCAGTCTTCTCTTTTAGATTACTGGATATTAAGTAATAAAGAATTACTTAATAATGAGTCCCGTAGTTGGAATATTCAGAATATTTTGTTTTTTCATTCAGACAACAATTATCCGCTTTTGTTTCTTGATTCAAAAAATAAAAAATGTCCTAAAGTAGTTAGAAAAATAATTTCAATTGGTGGAGGCTCTTTTAGAAATGAATTCTTTGTTAAAAGACTGAGTCAAGTGAAATTAATGATTGCTAATCGCACATGGCAAAATGATTCTTTATGAGAAAGCCCAAACCGATTAACTGGATAAAAAGCGCAAATCGTTTTGTTCCTTTTGAGTTTTTTAGTGCAAATCCCGATGAATACAATAAGTACATAAACAATCCAGACTGTCCTCCTCCTTTGCTTGCTGCCGCGTGGGAAGACGTTAAGTCAAAAATGGAATATATTAAAAGCAATATGGATAGTATAGCTGCTAATGGCAGACTTGTCAGTCGTTGCAATAGCATAGATGATACTATTTATAGTATTATTAGTAATCCCAACACTCCCCAGGATATTATCTTTGAAATGACAGAAACTAACTGGCAAGCTTTCAAGTCTACATGTATAGAAATAGATTGGAGGGGAATTACTCGCGAACTTATTGATAGAAATTCATACGAAACTTCAGTAAAAATTTTTGAAAATGCTAATAAAAAATTGAGTAGTTATGATGAAAAATCAAATTTTCGTGCTTATATTCACGATTCTATTTACGCATTAAACGTAATTAGAATTATGATGCATAAAACGACATATTCTGGCAAAGACGCAGAAGCCCAAATGTTTGATTATGATGGTAATGACAACAAAAAAACAGGTAAGGGCAACGTTTTTTTCGAATATGTTAAAGACAACCAATTAGATATAATTAAAAATTTTGCTGATTTTCTTGAAAGAACTTTTATGTCACGCGACAAGGAAATTGAAAAAGAATTATATCTTATTGCTAATACGAGTTTGACAGAGGATTATTCTTCAAAAGCTTTTGTTTCCCAAATATGGGAAATTATGTTTATGATGCATGCTAAGGCTCTGGGTGCTCATGCTTATGGTTATGGCATTAATTATCAAACTACTAAAAAGTGCGCTGAGTTAACCAAAAAAATGGTGTCCGCTAATATTATTGGCAATTTCTCTATTTTTTCGATGTATAAGCATCGATTATATCATGTGAGGGAAAGTCTTGGCATGCCAGTTGTGTATAAGTACAATGCTCTTTCATAGCACTCTCCATTTATAGATAAACCATATTATCATATTATCATATTATTATTATATTATTATATTATTATATTATTATATTATTATATTATTATATTGTCATGCCGTATGTCGTATGGGGCCGTTTTTGGTCCTATCCCCCTGCCTCTCCCCCCCCCTAGGTGTGTCTCCCCCTATTTTGACGGATCTTTTGTTTTGAGGGCGAGTAAAAGTTGCATCACAGGAATAGACTAGTACGGGTATTTGCGCTTTTTTGTCGATAGAATGGTGTGTGTCCGATATGTGCCTGGTGCACCTGGTTCTAACCTGGTGTATCTAGGTGTGAAAGGAGTATCTATCTATGGGTGGAGAGTGCGATGTATGCGGTGCTAGTGGTTGCGTGGAGAGTGGTCACTGCGCGTGTGCTGACCGCATGCGTTCTCTGGAGTCTCGTGTTGGTGCACTGAGCGAGGGGATGTGGAGTGCGTTACGTGAGCGTGACGAGGCTAGGCGCGAGTACTGTGCGTTGTACTCGGACTTTTACCGTGGTGAGGGTGAGCCGCCCCATCCCCGTGAGGTTGCGGACGGCAAGGGTTGGGACTGTTTTAGGGATGCCAATTCATGAGCCACGATCCGATTCCTTTTGTGGGCGACAATGATCATGGGGACGCGCTTCCTGGGGCGGAGATCTTGTTTGGGGAGGTTTTGAAGCTGCGTAAGGAGATTGAGCAGTTGCGTGCCGAGCGTGACGATGCGCGGCGTAGTTATTGCTACGCAACAGGGAACGGAGAGGAGCAGAGGGCTATCAATATCGCACAGAGCAAGGGTTGGGACTGTTTTAGGGAGAACAGCGATGGGTGACACGGACATTGTTACATGGCTTCGCAGCATTCTGCACAATGACCGTTCTGTTGAACTTCGTTGTCAGGAGGCGGCTGAAGAGATTGAGTGTCTCCGCACCATCATTGAAGGATGGTACCATTCGTCCCGCAACGCAGAGCGAGACATTGCTGAGCTGACTGCCGAGCGTGACGAATTGAAGCTCAAGCTTGGTCGCATGCGTAACGAGATTTACCCTCGCCATGGTGATGGTACGGATAGTGGTGGTCACCCGTAAGGCATTATGGTTTTTTTCAAGGACACGCTCTCATGATGACTGATATTACACCTGATTCTGAAGACGATACAAAAGGCGAGTTCTACCATATTCTTCTTGACGCACGCAGTTTGCGTACTGCTGCGGACGCGGTTGACGTTACGATGCCCAAGTGGATGGGGGAGGCCATGCGTCGGACAGCAACTGAAGTTGAGAGGATGGTTGGCATGATTCAACTTATGCGTATTGAGCATGAATTTAGACTGGAGGGGCCTTCGGCCCCTCCGGAAAACAGTGCGAAGTAGGCTTATCTCTTGCCCCGAAAAAATTAATTCTTTTTGCCTCTCTCTGGGGGGGTTTTTATTATAATTTGAGTGGACGATAAAGGTATTTTACAGGATAGTTCCTTTAAATTATTTAATTATTTCTATGAAGACTAACTGGTACAAGGTATCTGGGGGTGGTTTTTGGGGCAAATTGTTACCTGGGGACAGGCGGTTTATGTCTTCTGGGGAGCGCATTAAATTTCTCCTTAGCATAATACCCTTTTCAGGCTTATATACAGACTCGCCCTCCAAGGCTATTGATCTTAAAAAAGCCAAGGATTTGGTGGAGGACCCACAGACAGGCGTTGATGTCCTCAGGTTTATTGCTGACGATAATAGAATTCCTGAAACCATAAAAAAATTTATTTTTAATAACCCGAACATAGACGAAGATCTTCTCTCTATATTGATTGATAAATATTCTGAATTATTGCATCTTCCTGCAGCCAGTTCCCCAAAGGCCACCGACAAGATTTTCCAGATTATAGTATCTAGTTGGCTGAGGGATCAGTCCGATAGAAATTACAAGAAAGTGAAGGAGGCAGTAAAAAATCCTGTTGCTCCAACTTGGTTTTTGTCATTTGTGGCACAATCACAAAAATTGGTCTCAATTCTGTCTAACTATGTTAGAGCTAATGAAATTAGAGTAGAAGACCTGTCTTATGATGTATTGTTTTCGGTGGTAGTGAATCAAAATTCAGAACTTGCAGAAGTTCATAAAGATTTTAAAGACCTTTGCCTTTCTTTGATTAAAGATCGGGCCATGGAAAGGGCAAAGGGATCTAAGGTTTCTTATACCGATGCCGACTCTGACCGTGTCAACAAGAAGATGACGAAGATGATGAAGATTATGAAGATGTATGAAGATTATGAAATGTTTAAAGATGCATATGAGTGGAATAATTATGATTATGATAAGAATCTTTGGGGACAAAAGTTAGAAAATATCAAAACAAGAGAAGAGTATTTATCTGAATTGACTTCAGTTGCCGTAAATCCAAGCACTCCTGAAAAAGTGCTTCTTATGATGATAGAAAAATGTAATCGTCAAAATAAAAATATATTTAATTCAATAATGTATTTTCCTAAATTGATTGGGATGAATAATGGTGCTTCTCCTGCAGTTTTAAAATCATTAATTATTTTTGATGCGTCAACCACCGAAATAAGTGGATTAAGTGCCACAAAAGATAATATAGATTTGAAAAGATTGGTTTTTACACATCCTAATTTTACACGTGAAGTATACGATGTAGCGCTTAAATCAATTTTTGAAGATCATAAAACACAAATTCCGCATGCTGTGGCCCCCTTATTGGCTGACTCTAAGCTTACAACTACAAAAGACGTAGAATATATTTTGTATAAGTTAGAAGAAATTATATCCAAAGATTACATAACACAAAACTCGTTTTACATTCGGGAAACCACGGTAAATGTGGTGGCAATGCCTTTTTTAGAAAAATTTATTTATGATTCTAGGCTTACAGGTCTTTTTAATAATTTATTTAAAAAAGGCATGGATAAAAATATAAGATGGGACAGATCTAGAAAATACCTTATTAAAAAAAGATTAGAATGGGTTAGGAGTAAGTTTTTAGGTAATCCCAAGGCAGCAATGGTTGTACGTGGAGTATAAAATTATGAATGTTAACTGGTACAAGGTATCTGAGAGTCAAGGGAATTGCAAAATGACACTTGACGATATTAAGCAATTGGGCGAACAATTGGGCAAAAAAAATTATCATCTTTTTGACACTCGCGAATACCAGGAATCTCTACTTGAATGGTCGCGCTGTGCGCTCTCTGTCCTTGATCCAAGCAAGAGAGGCAAATATATAGTGCCAGAACTTTGGCCCATGGAATGGTTGATGATAAGTATTGCTAAGGGTGAAAAAGTCGTGGAGATACCTGAGACTATCCAAAACATATCCAGATGGTATGGCGCTGCTTGTCTTGCTTACCTTTCTCAGTTGTTAAAAGATTTTAATCGTGGTCAGTTTAAACCGGAAAATTTGCGTAGCGGAAGGTGGGACGAAAGGTTGCCATTCTGGCTTGCTGACAAGGAATCTTTGGAGCGGGTCCTTGAATTTACAAAAACTTCTGAATATGATTCTCGCATAGTTAATGGTTCTTGGGTCTACGGTGTCATGAACAATCCCAACTCTCCGCATGAGTTGCAGAAGAAAATATTTGATGACATGAAAAAAATTAGAATGATGACGGACGACTATCATTCGGCTGAAGTTGCGATTGGATTAATGTGCAACCCAAATGGAAACCAAGATGTGATAAAATCCATGTTAGAAGGTAGCATAGTTCACGGAAACTCCGCTTTGCTAAAAATGATACATGCCCACCATGGAATTTTTAACGAGATGTGGCATTGGAAATCTGCGCATACTGATAAATTGACTCCGAATGAATCTGTTCTTCAAGTTGTTTCTGAGTACATAAACAAGATTGTCAGTCAGTGGCATTCGTCAATGTTCGACTCTTTCAAAAGATATTATAACGATGTGAAACTAGACTCAACAACTCTGTATCCGATGATGGAATTGGTAATGTGGATGAATGTTTACAGCAAGAATCCAGAGACTATAAGGAGGAATTACGACACCTACCAGAAGGCAATGTTGATAAAGGCAAGACCTAATGAAGAACAATCGCCAGTGTCAAGAACTGCTAGTGGAGGATTAATTTTTCCTGTATCTTATCTTGCCAACAACTTGATTATGAGTTTTGTCATGAGGCAGTCAGAACTGAAGGACGAAGATGTGCAGCAGTTAATGGAGATTCTGATAAGGCATCACCTTCAGGAGCATCCGCTCGGAAGACGACAACAGAGTTCCACTGCTGAAATTCCTATAGCTCCACTTGTACTTAGCCTGACTAGTTTTGATACACGCGCTGGCATAGAAGGTTCACATCAAGCGGAGATAAGCGGAAATTTCACGAACAAAAAACTAAAGGAGTCTTTTAATAAAGCCTTAAGAAGATTTGATTTTAAAACATTTATGAAAAAGATTAAGGATAATCCAAATGAATTCATAGATGTTCATGACAATAAAATAGGTAGCTTTCATTTGTATTCAATTAGACTTACTATTGTCAGAAACCTTGAAATGCACAAGGGGGCAAGTTTATGACGTGGTACAAATCTGCGCAGACTGGATCGCCCGAATGTGAAATGTCAAATGATGAGCTAGTCGCATACTCAAAATTTGTCATTAACCGAAGCAAAAAATCATTTTACCAAGATTTTTCTGAAGATATATTGACAAGCTATATATTGAGAAGCTATCCGTCATTAGTTGAACTTGTGCGATCTGGATACGCTCCTCTTGCATTCTCTAGGTGTATGAGAAAGGAAGCTAAGCCATGGGGAATGCAAGGGGGTTGGGCACCATACTGGGCATTTGAGAGACTTTTGCTCGATGACCTTGGCATAGACTCGATGTACTCTCGTCATTCAATAATCGATGAGACAAGAACAAATCTTGCTCATTGGTTCATGGAGACCTACATGCCATTAGCGGTAGATAGCCCAGATAGATCAAGGGATTCTCAGGTCTCGATAATTTCAAGCAAATACATAAGCGCTGAGATGATAGATGCATTTTGGGAATTGGACAGAAATGCAAGGGAGAAATCGAGTGGTTCACGAAACGAAACGCCATGGACGATCCGAGAGGAGACCTACGCAACGTTATTTAGAAACCAAAACACCTCAAGCAAAATTCAGCTAGAAATAGCTAAGCTTACGGGGTACAGGAGCGATTCTTTCAAATGGCTTATTAAAAATCCCAATGGCAGTGGCGATGCCATGAATTGGATGCTTAGCAAGGATAGGTTGAATACTTTTACCTCTTTCGGTAGAAACGACGTGTATAACATGTTTGCAGGCATGCAAATGGGAGCAACAATAAATGACTCAGTTGCAGAAGTATTGAGTTATCATATGCTTAAAATTTTTGATAGTAAAAAATATGATATTTACGGGAAAGGCCTACCCAATAACGCTGCAATTAGCGACATGAGCTACGAAGAAAAATATACAATGATGGAATATCTTACTAAAATTTGCACGAAAACCAAGAGTAAACAAGCAATGCAAAACCTTTTTTCACTTGCCCTTGCGATGGGAGGAATACAGAAAAAAGAACACAGTTTGGAGCCACTGAAAAGTAGGCATTTTTTTAAGGCCTATAGTGCCCAAAGTGCCGTACTTATGATTTTGCGTTTGCTTTCTCCATTCGTGGTAAATCATGAAAAAATGGACAAAGAATCAGTGCAAAAGATACTTATATATATATATAGTATCGACACGCCTTACATGGAAGAAGTGATGGCAAGTAAAGGAATGATAACGACTGGTTTCGACACGCCTTCCATCATATGGTCTTCCTACGTAAATCTTCTTGGAACGGATGACCGAAAAGTCGAGGAATGGGAAGAATTTACGACTGACAGCAAAAAAAAGATAATAGATGCGCTCAAAAGCTTGGACATAAAAAAATTCGCTGATCATGCACATAGCAGCAGACTGCCCAAGTTGAATATGTACAAGGTTGCCATAAGTCAAGCTAAAATAAAAATGGGTAAAATGGATTCATGGGCCAGTAGCTTATAAATTATTAAATTATTAAATTATTGAGAAGCGAACAAATATTGACGATATAGTCCTGTTGATATTAAGTTGTTAAACTGCAGTCAATTATAAAGCAAGAGGGCTTAAACAATGTTTCTATCAGAAGATGTGCAAAAAATATTGGCTATTTCTTTAGGAATAACGATAGTTTATTTTATAACAGCAGCAATTCATCCGGTTCGCAGTAAAGAATCTGGAAAAATTCGCAACAGGGTACTGAAAAATAAAAAATAAAATGAAAGACATTCAAAAAATAGTTGAAGATTTACGTGAGCACGCTCCTTTAAAAAAAAATAACAAGGATCTTATGATTGAGGCAGCGGAAGCACTAGAATTCCTACTAAAAGAAAAGAATGAAATTTTTTCTCAAATAAGTGACACTGAACGTAACATGAGCATAGATCTTGAAAAAGCAATAAAGACGAGTATAGACTTGGAATGCGAAAATTTTTATATCAAAAAAGCCATACAGAACATGATGTGTGAAGTTGATGCGGCAAAGGGTTGCTATGACAGGCAGGGCAAGTAATGTTATATAAAAATATAAACCTTTAGCATTTAAAGACTTATAGTACTGACTGAAAGGTAGAATTAAGATAATGACAGAAAAAATCTGTCCCAAAATGCAGGAGATTCTCAATTCACTCAATAAAAAATTAAAAGAGACACGCACATGAAATAAAAAATTAAAAGGAACACACACATGAAATACAAAATGTCAAAATCTCAGTGGCAGCAGATCGGCATAACGGGTGGATGGCTGAAGACGGCTCAGCAAGGGGCAAGTGTTAAAAGCGATACTATCAAAGTCCCTCCAAGAGCCGCTTACCCAGCCGTCCCCGGGTGGAAGTATCCCCCCAGCCCCGCGGAGTTGGCCGCCATCCGCGTGCAATCCGAAAGAGCCGCGGATGCCGCAGCGAGATCCGCCAAGATAGACGCCCTTGAAGGCGGCGCGAGTAGCCAAGAAGCCCACGACGCCGACTACAAGGAGCAACGGACCGCCGCCGCCAACGCCGTCTACACAGCCGCTATGAACGCCTATAACGACGTCGCGGGGAAATCCGCCCGCGACGAAGGGCGCCTCATTTACTCCCACGACCGCGCCATCCGATACGCCCTCGCCGCCGCCACACGCCTCGCCGACGCCTACGAGGAAAAAGCCGAGGAAGATGACGATGCGACGAGCGGTAGCCCCTATTATTCATATAACCCCGCCATCTACGACCTCGCCCACAAAACCGCCTACGCCTACGCCTACACAGTCGCCGATGCCGCCTACGTCGATGCCAAAAACAAGGGCGCTAGCCGGTCCGACGCCCGCATCGCCGCCGCCGAAGCCGCCGAACGCCTCGCCGAAGACCCAGCCTTCCACAAAATGATTCGCATGAAGCTATACGGGTCGGACGGCATCCCTTCGCGTGAAGGTGATCGTTTGCACCCTGGGAAAGCCCAAGAAGCAGACGATATCGCCAGACGCGCCGCCAAAGACGAAGCCTCTCGCCGCCGCCTCGGCGCTGCAAAGGAATCAACCAACGCCGCCGCCGAAGCCGCCGCCAAAGCCACAGCACCAACGCCGCCCAAGCGATAGCAGGAGATTCTCGATTACCTCAATAAAAAATTAAAAGAGACACGCACATGAAATACAAAATGTCAAAATCTCAGTGGCAGCAGATCGGCATGACGGCCGGATGGATGAAGACGGCTCAGGAGGGGGCAAGTGTTAAACGCCGGACCCCAGCAGCCGCCGACATGAATAAGATTTCATTTGACAGCATGGTGGGTACGACAGGGCATTCTGGCGGCGAGGCTGGAGATTGGAAGCCTTACGATGACAGACAAACAGAAAACTTTGATGTAGGCCACCTGTCGCAGAGTGCAATCGACAGATTGAAGATTCAAATCGAATCTAAGACTGGAGGCCATCAACTGAAGCTCAAGGGCAATGAGCGTGGCAAAATCTCTATCTTGCGCAGTGGACAGACACAGCATGTCTCTGAGAGCACCGTGCACGGTTACAGGGCGGATATGGACTACACAGAGCGTTACACGCCTGCCCACGACAGAACGCGCAACGAAAAGCAGCAACTTTATGTCATAATAGAAAACCTCAAGACAATCGGCCCTTCCGGAAAACCTGGTCCACAAGTCACCGTCAAAGTGTCTACAAAAGAATCTAGCAATAGTCATATTACGCTGAGGGGGTATGATCCAAACAAAGCAGCAGAGTTAGCAAGCATGGTGGTGAAGAACGGCCCAATGGAGGTGGAGGTTGATCCACTATTTTTTGAACCTGATACCAATGAGCCAAAGAAGCCTGGTTTCTTCGGAAGGCTCTTCGGCAGGGCAAGCTCGTATGGATGGGTGAAGACTGCGTCTGGATGGAAGATCGTTCCACTTTACCTTAGAAAATGATAGAAAAAATCTGTCCCAAAATGCAGGAGATTCTCGATTTCCGCAATAAAAAATTAAAAGAGACACGCACATGCAAATCAAAATATCAAAATCTCAGTGGAATCAGATCGGCATGACGGCCGGATGGATGAAGACGGCTCAGGAGGGGACAAGTGTTCAACGCCCGACTCTGGAGCGGCTGCCACCAGCCACCACAGCAGCCGACCGCGTCCACCGACTCCAGAAAGATCGCTATGACACCAACGAAACCTACCAAGTCGCCCGCCGTGGAGCCCAGTTAGCCTACAACGACGCCGACGCCGCCAACGCCGCCGCCCATGCCGCCGCCATCAGGGGGGAACTTCGGGAGGACGGTATCTTTAGGCATGAAATACCAAACCATGCCGGCTTCGAAGCCTCCAAATTCGCTTACGATGGCGCCTACAAAGCCGCCATCGCCGGAGGCGCCAGCGAGAAAGACGCCAGAGAAGTCGCCAAAAAGGCAGACAGCGCCATATACCGTGCCACCTTTGACGTCATCCAAGCAGCCTACGACAACGCCTACCGGGTCACCAGAGACAAAGCCGTTCGCGCCCGACGCACCGCCGCCGAAGCCGCCGAACGCGCCAGCGCCGTACGCGCCGACGCCGACAAAGCCATAGCAGAAAAAGGACCTGGTCCAGGTACAGATGCCTCTCCTAATTGAGATCGTTCCACTTTACCTTAGAAAATGATAGAAAAAATCTGTCCCAAAATGCCTCACACATTCAGGGCAAGGTACGGACTAGTCAGGCACCTCCACAAGATATGCGAAGGAACATACATAATTGAGGGCTATTCCCTCTACTCAAGGGGAGCAGAGGGCATGGCTGATTTGGAAGGCGGTCCATTTATTACGGTTGGTATGCCGATGGCGGCTTGCTGTGATGTCAGCGCAGACAAGGAGTGCGGCATAACCATTCCTAAAAACGAGACCGTTGACGGAGTCAAATTTATAAGGCATGAAGAGGCTTGCGCCTTGAAGGGAATATCGCCTGATGATGCTGCACCGGGATACTATTGTTACGTTAAAATAACAACAAAAATGACCTAAAGCCATGGCACTGAAGAAGATAACGAAAAAGCAGAAAAATAAGCCAAAAATAAAGCCTTTTGACATGGTTGATGCGGCCAAGCTTATTGAAAAAATTCGCAAAGAACTCCGCATGGTGGAAATAATGCCAGGCGCAAGAACCGGAACAAAAAATGAAGTTTGAGTTTTTTCTTTTTTCCTTCTGTCGATAAACCAGTAGGCTGATGTTGCCGCATCAAAAAATGATAAACATAAGTGTAAAAACACAAGCAAAACCAGCAATTCCTGAATCTTATGAAGAGTGGACTTCAGAGAAGATCAGACTTAAGTTTGGTAACGACCCTGAAGGTCTTGTCATGACCCTTCTTAATCTATGCGAACGGCAAATAACCGAGATAGTAGCACTAAATAGCATGATTCGTGAGTGCGAAAAAGATTTCCTAAATTACTCCCGCAACAGCGAGAGAAGCACCGAAGAGATCTTAAAGCTTCAGAAGCAAATCAACGACTGCAACGAATACAATAAAAACACAAGAGATAAAATACTTGGGGCAATAGGGATACATGAAATCAAGAACCACTAACAGAAAAATAAAGAAGAAAGCAACCCTAATTCGGACAGCCCCGAAAGTAATCACGAAAGTGACAAGCAAGGCCAAGTCTGATCAGACAGTTGCATCGTTCAACACCCTTGCACTGATGACAGTTGTAAGCGCACTGATACTAAGTTTTGCAATGTATTCAACCTGTATTTTTTACTTGCTATGGAAATAAAAAGAAAGGCAAACAATGAACTCCATTTATAAGAAATCGTTTTTTTCGTCCCTAAATTATTCACTCATGATGTTTGTTTCGAATCACGCCTGCAAGCTGAGCATATCTCTGCTGTGGGTTGCCTTATTCTTAGTACTTACATCGGAAAACACATACGTTGTAGCAACAGCATTGACTCTGTCTTTGCCCCTTGCCACATACTTTTTGATGAATTTCCAAAAGCGCTGTGTCTCGCCGCAGCGCCCGTATTCCTCGTGTCTAGATCTGCTTGGCGACAACATGACGAGACGGCACGGGACTGATTTTTCATTCGGTAGCGACCGCAAGAGTTCGTGCTGCGGTGGCTCCGCCAAAGGTGAAGCCGAGATGAGAGCCGCTCTGTATCAGGGAGAGTGATAATTGCTTCGTGAACCCTGAAGATTACAAATATGCATACAGAAACTCAAGCTTGTTCTCTCGTCGCCCTATGGAATTAATCGGTGAAAAAATCGGATTCGTGCCGTTTAAAAAACTGAAAGCAAAATCTGCAATTATCGGATCATGTATCTCTCTCTGCAGCTCTGAATCTTTCTATCGCATCCCGTTCTAGGTACAGGACACCTCAAAGTTGCATCATGGAAATAGACTAGAGATGTATCATCCATGTCCGACCGACCAAGAGCATCACCAACTTTAAGAAAGAGGAAACCGTAATGATCACCAAAACAAGCAACAAAATTAATCTGCCTCAAGCCAGAAATCTCAAGCGAGTTGAAGCTATCAAGTTTCCAGACGTTAAGTTTGACATGAGTATTTCTTTTGATCTTCAGGGCGAGTACGGTATCCACGAACCCGAGGCTTGGTTCCTGAAGAATGCTAAAGGGTTCAAATCAGTCAAGAGACCCAGAAGCCTTTTTACTGGAACAGGTTTCTCTCTGATTGACGGTCTGCGCGATCTCAGCTTTGTGGGTTCGCGTGAACAGATGGAGGAGACTGCCCACCTCCTTGCAAAGAGTCCGTTCCGAATCGCAAAAATCAGTGTTTTTGTTAGCGACGATGATTACAACGATGATTAAGAAGACACCCCAACAACTCCTGAAAATCCTGGACAACCCAGACGGTATGGTTCGCCGCAGTGCAGCAGAACATCCGGACGCAACGGCTGAAGTTCTCATGAAGGCATTAGTGGATGAGGATTACAGGGTTCGATGGCCTGCAGTATTCAACCCCAACGCAACCCCTGAAGTCTTGATGAAGGCGTTGGAGGATACCAGTCCCCGTGTTCGACGGGCTGCAGCATACCACCGGAATGCCACCGCTGAAGTCTTGATCAAGGCATTGGGGTATAGGGACTGGCAAACTCGTCAATGTGCAGTATTCAACCCCAATGCAACCGCTGAAGTGTTGATGAAGGCATTGGAGGTTTTAACTGCTTATGAAAATCCACCAAAATCAAAAGAAATCGGTTAAAATCACTTGCTTTTTAGCCAGAAAAGTGTATAATATAGGAGATGAAAAATGAAAGTAATCAAAGCGACCAAAGAGTATTTCGAGACAGAAGATGAGAAGGTTTATTTCTTCGAGCCTTTGGAAAAAGAAATATCAGTTGAGGATATGCAGAAGATTGTGGACGCAAACGAGAAATTAGTTAATGAGTTGAAAGATGCCAAAGATTGAATTGATACAGGGCGATTGCTTGGAGAAGATGAAAGATATTCCTGATGGGAGTGTTGACCTTGTGTTGATTGACCCACCGTATATCAATATGGTTTCTCAGTCATGGGATAGGATGACTGACGAAAAGGCTCAAAAGGTTTTTGAGCAATTCAAAGAAGAAAGTAATCGAGTTTTGAGATTTGGCGGAAGGTTTACCAGTTTTTCTTCCAATGATACCCTAAAATTCTTATATGGCGGCGACTTGTTACATAGAGAGTTGCTTGTTGTTTGTAAGGATGCAAAAAAGGTTTCTGCTGGAAGAAACACAAAACGGTATAAACAACATATCAACTGCACCGAATATGTTTTTGTGGCAACAAAATTTGCAAGAGAATATGTCAGGGGATTGCTGTTGAAACAAAAAGGGGAAATGTCCGCAAAAGAGATAAATTCTAAATTAGGCATGGCTACTAACGGGGGAGGTATGTGGAGTATTTATACGGGAGAAAATGTATGTCAGCAAGTTCCTACTAAAGAGCAATGGGATAAATTTCGCAAGATATTCAATAAACTCCCTGAGTATTCTTCTTTTGAAGAGGTTTTTAACAATGGTTTAGAAAAAGGGAATGTACTTTTTAACTTCAATTTCAATATGCCAAACAGGGTTCATCCAACACAAAAACCTTTGGAGTTGATAGAGTATGTTATTTCTACATACACAAATGAAAATGCTGTCGTTTTAGATAGTTTTATGGGCTCAGGAACAACAGGAGTTGCTTGTAAAAACCTAAATCGTAATTTTATCGGCATAGAAATTGACCCAGAGTATTTCAAAATTGCAGAGAAACGAATAAATGAAAATCTATAAAATCACCGAAGCATCTGAATACTTGGGAGTGTCAATCAATACTCTCAAGACGCTTGCTAATAACGGCAAGATAAATTCTTTCAAGACAACGGGAAGCCATAGGCGTTTTCGTCAGGAAGATTTAGATGCTTTCATGGGCGTTGAGAAAGAGAAGCAGGAAAAGGTTACGGTGATTTATGCGAGATGTTCAACGGCGAAGCAAAAAGAGAATCTTGAACGGCAAAAAGAGCGGCTGATGAAACACGCAGAAGCCAAAGGTTACAAGTATGTGACGATTGATGAGATTGCCAGCGGGATAAATGAAAAGCGAAATGGCATACACAAGTTAATCAAGATGTGCTTTGAGGGCAAAGTTGAACGGGTATTGATTGAATACAAAGATAGGCTTGCCCGATTCGGTTATGAATATCTGGATGCAATTTTCTCCAATCTTGAAATTCAGGTTGAAGTAATGGAAGTGAAGGACAAGAAATACGAAGAAGAATTGGCAGAAGATATTATGAAAATTCTCACCTGTTATTCGGCAAGATATTACGGAGCAAGAGGTGGGAGAAAGAAGAAAAACAAGGCTGAAAATGAGCCTGTCGAATCTAATGGAATTTGAAAAGGAGGATGCCAGTCCCCGTGTTCGGTGGCCTGCAGCATCCCACCCCAATGCAACCCCTGAAGTCTTGATGAAAGCAATGGCTGATGCGAGTCCCCGTGTTCGATGGGCTGCAGCACGACAATCCCAATGCCACTCCTGAAATTCTACTGAATGCGTTGGGGGGCTGATGCTTCTGTGCGGTCGCCACAGGGCACAGGAGCAGATTGGATCCGATCTCCGCTTATCGCACCCTGAAGAGGGTGTGTTTGGTCTTGAGCGGATTAGGGGAACTAAAGAAACAGGATGCCCCAAGCGGAACGCACCCTAACCTCTCTACAAGAGTATTAGCCTGTACTGGCTTCTCTCCATCGTCTCCAGAGAGTAGCCCCATCCCTCAACTGGCGTCCTTATAAACCTTATAGAATCTGCCCGTACCCTCCCGTCCGCAAACCTCCGAACCAATTAATTTTCGGGCATCAAAAATACACCCCAATCTCCCAAACTCCCCTAGAGCCAAACCCCCAAAGGGAATGGCTTCCTTTTTTTACAAATCCACATAGGTACAAATAGTAACAGCCGTATAATCCCATTCACCTAAGAAGAGACACCCCATCAAGATCCTGCAGACTTGCGTAACTCCTCTAACTCAGACAGGTCTTTGACTTTGCTTCCACCGTCATAAGACCACGCGTAGCCAAGTTTCACCATTCTATCATTAATTATCTCTCCGTCTGACCCCGTTATGATCCCAAGCAGTCTGCCATATTTGTCGCCTTTGAATGTCCTGATGACTAAATTGCTTTTGTTCTTTTGGAGCCAAGATTCCAGAAATTCTTTGGATTCTTTGCCCATAGACTTTTCTTTCAGATTTTTTGTGTTAGTTTCAGGAGTGTCAATCCCGTGCAACCTGATTCTCTGCCTACAAAACATGCCAAATCCCAGATCAAGGGTGCAGTCAACAGTGTCCCCATCCACAACTTTTTCTACAGATGTAATTTTATATTCGTACATGTATCCTGTTACTCGCTTCTGTGTAGTACATCCTCCAAACACAGGGAGCGTGAAGGGGAAGCTTAAATTATAAGCTAATAAGCACCGCCTCCATCGCTAGAGAACCTCTCGTCCAACGCTAGGAAATCAAATCCAGACACCTCTCGTCCAACGCTAGGAAATCAAATCCAGACCCTCTCGTCCAACGCTAGGGAACCTCTCCTCCAGCGCTAGGGAACCTCTCCTCCAGCGCTAGGAAATCAAATCCAGACCCTCTCGTCCAACGCTAGGGAACCTCTCCTCCAGCGCTAGGGAGTTACGCACTGCGTCTCCATTAGTAAATTATTCTGTTTTTATAATTATTAAATAATCCCCACTAAGCCCCACTTCTCTACACTTCCTTGCACTTTTGCTGCACTCCCTGACACCCGCCCTTTTTATAACATACTAATGGGGCACCCAATTCTTATTTTTATAACATACTAATGGGGCACCCAATCCTTATTTTTATAACATAAATATACTGGCACCCAATTCTTATTTTTATAACATTCTGATGGGGCACCCGACCGAAGCTTAAAGCTGGTCCCCATGCGAAGCTGGTCCCTACGGGAAGCTGGTCCCTACGGGAAGCTGGTCCCCATGCGAAGCTGTGCCCTATGGGAAGCTACTCCCTACGGGAAGCTGTGCCCCATGGGAAGCTACTCCCTACGGGAAGCTGGTCCCCATGCGAAGCTGGTCCCCATGCGAAGCTGGTCCCTACGGGAAGCTGTGCCCCATGGGAAGCTGTGCCCTATGGGAAGCTACTCCCTACGGGAAGCTGTGCCCCATGGGAAAAAAAAGAAACCCGCCCCTTTTTGAAGGCGGGTCTCTTTTGTAAAAGCTTGTTTTTTTTAGAACTTTATCTGGGCACTGAATCCGACGATGAGGTCGAGTTGGGGTGCATTATTGTTACTAAATGGGAT
>Ga0172362_10000276_pt1 | contig 40617 bp, 32 predicted proteins | sample LakKivs1_kivu2a2_FD_114534 | JGI IMG/M metagenome (GOLD analysis project Ga0172362, IMG submission 114534) | Sediment microbial communities from Lake Kivu, Rwanda - Sediment s1_kivu2a2 | ecosystem: Environmental > Aquatic > Freshwater > Lake > Sediment | place: Rwanda: Western Province, Lake... | reverse complement strand
GTGAGAAAACAGAGTGAGAGTGTAAGCGTAACTGAATACTCACTCTCGCTCTCACTCTCACTCTGTTTTAAGTCGGGGTGGTCAGACTCGAACTGACGACCACCTGCTCCCAAAGCAGGTACGCTAACCAACTGCGCTACACCCCGTTTTACCAGCTGTAGTTATAACGAAGGCTGGCAGACCACCGTAGCCTTGGCGAAGGTGGTTATTTGCACTCAGTAGCTTTCTTTGACCTCCGAAGCTTCAGCGAAGGAGTGCCGATTCGCGCCGCAAAAATAGTAAGGAGTTTTTAATAACTCATAACTAATATCAAAATAATTTGGAAAGCCCTTTCACAGATTCGGCTTCAATACTAATCCGTTTTATACCAAATTAATCGTAAGTATGTTACCTGATTTGCTGACCGGATAGGATTTTAAAGCTACAGTGGCCGGACCTGTTACAACACTGCCTGAAGTTGAAAAAACCGACTGGTGGCACGGGCATGGGAAATTGTTAGCCGCCTGGTTGTAGGTCACTGTGCAGCCATTGTGCGTGCACGTGCTGTCGAGAGCAACAAATACATTATTCCCTGTGTTGGCAATGATTATTGCCTGGACAGACACCGAACCGCCTGCCGTATTCAGAGCTGAATAATTCGGGCTGGTAAGGTCGATTGTAAGCTTTTTTCCGCCTGTGTCTCCATTGTTATCGGGATTTTCAGGCTGGTCATCTTTCGAACAGCTGGTTATTACAGAGGGGGTTACAGCAATCACAGCTCCTCCGAGCAGCGCTTTAAGGATAAGTTCTCTTCTGTTCATAAATATGTTTTTTGACATGTAAAACAGATAATGAACAGGTTTGTTCAAATTGCCTGAATAAAATGCTAATCAAAATTTATTTCCTTGAAATCAGCCATATCCATTGCTTTTCTGTGATATTTCCTTCCCTCAGCCCTGTTTCCCGATGCTTCAAATATCCGGCTTAATCCGAAACATGCATACGCGGAGTACTCTTGACCGAATTCTGTAAACTCCGCCAGTTCATTCAGTCCGGCTTGATAAAGCTCCCTTGCTGATGTATTGTTTCGGTATTTCTTTTCCTGTATTATACCGCTGAAAACCTTTACCTGGGCACGGTAATATCTGTTTTGTGATTCCGTCTCAGAGAGATCAAGAAGCGTTTCCACTTCATCATATTTCTTAAGGAGAAACAGGTTTTTAATATGCAATGATTTGAAATACAGGTTAGATGGAAAGGAACTGCAGAGCGATGCTGTATAGCCTGATGCAACTGAACAATCTTTTTCATAAAATGTGTAGATCCATGAGAGAATGGAACGTGCTTCAGCCCTTAAGATTATTGATGTATTTCCGCATATATTGAGCTCTTTCAGTCCCTTCGCCATATCACCTGGCGGGAATAGTGCTGCCACAGGCTTGTACACCGGATGGATCAGGGGATATTCTTCGCGGTAGTAGCTGTACAGGCCCGTAAAATAATACAGGTCTGAGTATATGGTGTTGAAATCAAATGCCCGCATAATATATTTGTATGTACCTGTGGCCAGGGGGATTACATTTACGCTCATCTTGTTATCTGAATAGAACAGGAGCAGTAAACCCCTTGCACAGAGATTTGCAAACAGGGCTTCAGCCTCATGTTCTTCGGAATATGGTTTTTTTTCGCACAGGTGAATGCATTTGCGCAGATCTTCCTCATAAACTTCCCGGGAAGAGGAGGAGGGGAGAAGCGGATAGTTTTGCCAGTAAACCATTAAACCATGGTAAAGATATGTTACAGGATGATCTTTATACATCCTGCAGAGGTCTTCATATATAGTAAGTGCACTGTCGAACCGGAGTTCATAAATATTATCGACACCTGATTTGATGAGAGATATAGCAATACTGTCGCCAAGGATCTGGGAATTCAATTCCCCCTTTACCGGACTGATAATTAAAAGTACGGCAATAAGAAAATATTTTAATCCGGAATTCATCCTTAAAAAATGAAGGGGATGAACATTTTTGTCTCCTTCATATATTCCTGGTACTGTTCTCCGAATCTTGCGGTCATTTCCTTTTCTTCAATCTTCGCCGTGAAGAAGACTGCAAAGACATTAATTGCTCCGATAATAATCTGAATATAACCGGGTTGTTTAAACATTATACCGGTGCCAAGCAGCAGGAGAGAACAGTAAAGAGGATGGCGGATGTAACCGTAAATGCCTGATTTAACCAGGATGGTTGTGTTTTCGAAATTATTACCCGGCTTTCCCTCACGCTTTAATAACAGTAACCCGGCTGTCACCGGATATATTGAAGCGAACAGTAGTATCCAAGATATGATCTGATGAGCCGAAAGCGGATCGCGGAACCATAATTTATAATTCAGCAGGAAGAGAATAAATATACTTTCAAATGAAAAGAATCTGGCTATCCCGTGGTACCTTTTCTCCCTGATAGAAATGAACCATGAAAGCAGGATAATAATTGCGGTGCCTGAAATGACAGTGATGTAATTCATTATTTTTCAGTGGATTTCTCATGAACCTCTTTCAGATAATTATAGACCTCGACCTGTGACCTCAGCGGCTCCTTGCCGGGTTTTACAAATTTATTTGAAAGTCCGGCATCGAGTTTCCTGGCTTTGACATTATCATTCCAGTGAATCTCGAAAATCCGTTTGAGTTCTTTTTTGATGTTCTTGTCAAAAACAGGGCAGGTCACCTCGATCCGGTGTTCAATATTTCTGGTCATGAGATCAGCTGAAGTTATATAGACCTCTTCATTACCCCCGTTACAGAAGATCATGCACCTGGCATGCTCAAGAAACCTGTCAACTATGCCTATTGCCTTTATTTTCTCACTTTTCTTTTTAAGACCTGTAACAATGGAGATCATTCCTCTGATTATCAGCTTGATATTAACACCTGCCTCGCTGGCCAGATAGAGATTCTCAATGATTTCGCTGTCGGACAGATTGTTAAGCTTAAGGTATATGTAGGCTTTCTTACCTGCCTGCGCGTTCCTTATTTCATTCTCGATCAGGAGGTTTATCTTGTTTCTCAGCGAAAACGGGGAAAGAACCAGGTGATAATAGTTGTCTTTTTTATAGTTTACGTTGAAGAAATTGAATGCCTTTAATACTTCGTTGGTTATTTTAAGGTTTGCCGTCAGGAGCAGATGGTCTGTATATACTCTTGCCGTGTCTTCATTGAAGTTCCCGGTTCCTATGGCCGCATAGCGCTGGGTCACATCATTTTTTACACGCGTGATGAGCATCAGTTTGGAGTGTACTTTTAGTCCCGGTACTCCATATATAACTTTTACACCTTCTTCCATAAGTTTATTTCCCCAGAGGATATTGGCTTCTTCATCAAATCTTGCCTGAAGCTCCACGACGGTTGTAACGGTTTTCCCGTTCCTGGCAGCATTAAGCAATGCATTGACAACGCTTGAGTTCCTTGCGAGCCTGTAGAGTGTTATCTGAATGGAAGTTACATTCGGATCAATTGAAGCCTCCCTCAGCATTTCAATGAAATAGTCGAAAGTATGGTATGGAAAATGAAGCATTATATCCTTTTTCTTTATAGCAGACAAAATGCTTTTTCCCGGTTGGATATCCTTGTGGGACAGGGGAATCAGAGGTTCATAATAGAATTTCTTTTTACCAAGGTTGGGGAAATTCATGAAATCCTTGAAATTCTGGTATCTGCCTGCAGGCAGGATGACATCATCAGGGCCGAAGTTGAGTTTTTTAGTAAGGATGCTGAGAATATCGGAAGGCATTTTCCGGTCGTAGATAAATCTTACAGGAGAGCCCCACCGACGCTGATGGAGGCTCCGGGAGAGTTTTTCAATATAGCTTTCTGAGATATCATCAACGATTTCAATTTCAGCATCCTTTGTCAGCTTGATGGTATATGCTGAAAGTTCGTCAACATCGAAGATGGAAAAAATATCCTTCAGGCCGAACCGTATGACATCGTCAAGATATATAATATACTTGTCGTCGCCTGATTCGGGAAGGATGATGAAACGGGGCAGTACATTTGTAGGAATTTCCAGGAGTGCGTATCTTTTTTTGTCACTTTCCTTATTATAGAGGGAGATGGCAAAATAGATCGCGTCATCAGTGAGGTTCGGAAGTTCTGCATCCTTTTGAATGATATAAGGCATGAGACGGTTGCGGACCTCTTTATGAAAATATTTCCTAACATATTCCGCCTGCTCTCCGTTAAGCTGTTTCTCGTCTATAAAATGGATCTTATGCTTGTCAAGCTCCTGTATAAGCGAGGAATAGACCTTTTCAAATCTTGTATTCTGTGCAATTACAATATCGTGTATATCCTTAAGGGTTGCTTTCGGACTGTACCCAAGAATGTCTTTCGATTTGGATCCGAATTGTGAAAGCCTTTTAAGCGTGGCGACCCTTACCCTGAAATATTCATCGAGGTTATTTGAATAGATTCCCAGGAATTTGAACCGTTCGATGATAGGGACTTCCTTGTTTTCAGCTTCCTGCAGCACTCTTTCATTGAAGGAAAGCCAGCTGATCTCTTTTGGTATATATGTCTTGCTCATTTTTCTTTGTCCGGTTTTAGGAAATATTCCAGTTTCCCGGTATCCACTTTTATATCAGGCCATATTTTGACCTTAAAAGAGACACCGACAATACTGGTTTTGGTCATAAACTCGCATCCTTCCGTGCAGAGCCTGTCGGGTATTTCAGTGAAGGAAGGATTATGACCGAAAAGCGTAATGGTATCAAAGCGTTCATCTATCCGGGGAAGAAGGTCAAAAAGAATCTTAATGCCCGATTTATAATATATATTGCTGTCCAGCAGTATATTGTCAGGATTGATCCCGAACACTCCGGCAAATATCAGTGCAGTTTCATAGGCTCTGAATGCAGGGCTTGTTACCAGCAGACCCGGATCTTTTTCAATTTCCCGGAAACGGACAGCCATCTGTTTCGAAGTGATCTTCCCTTTAAGTGTCAGTGATCTTTCAAAATCTGACACGCCAGATACCTGTTCCTCAGCTCTGGCATGCCGGACAAAAATAATTCTTTTCATTTAAATAGATTATCAGGTTTAGCTGTAAGCAAATTTAACGTTTTCTTTTATGTTTCCTACGAACACTTTACTTTAATCACTCTCATGATTTTCACAAAACCGTAAATTAAATTACTTTCGATGTCAAGATGAAATCAATCCAGCATATTCACTCCTGGAATTGCATGTACCAACTCACTTCTGTTTTTTAATTATATTACATGTACTCACCCCCCAACCCCCTCTCTGCTAAAGCAAAGAGGGGGCGTAAATTGTTGAATAGTAGCATATTCCCCCTCCATGCTTCAGCAGGGAGGGGGAAAAGAAGGGGGTGGGTACATGTGACAGAAAGGTGGACAAAGGGAGGTGAGTATATGCGACTTGAGATGACTAAAATGGGGCGTTTTCATGTAACATAAGGAATCAAACCGGAAATCACTTCTTTATGTGAATATTGTATCGAAGTTTAATATTGTGTAATTTTATCACTCAGGAAATTGTTTTCATGGAACCAGATTACGTTAAGCTGAAGGATATAAAACCTGCACTATCCGGGTATATCAGGAAGGCTCTGGTACTGCTGAAGGAGGAGCCGGTACCGGGCGATGAAGCTGTCCATGATGTCAGGGTTCTCATGAAAAAATCCAGAGCCGTTATGAAGCTGATATCCGGACAGATTGATGCAGAATCCTTTAAGAGGGATTATACTGCATTAAGGGAAGTAGGCAGGATTCTTTGCTTATGGCGCGAGACCTCGGTCCACCGCAAGACACTCAAGGATCTCAGGAAATCAAATCAACAGTTCTTTTCATCCCTTCAGGATAATGAAAAGATTGCATCCCTGATGAAGAAACCTGAACCTCTCGTACAAGTTCCTGAAAACATAAAAAATGATCTTGAGAATATTACCGAACTTCTGGATAAAACAGGTTACAGGATCAGGTTTCAGTCTCTCGACGCTCTTGACCCGGGCTCTCTTCTTAAAGAACTTGAGAACACCTTTGGCATAGTTGTGGACAGGTACATAACCTGCCGGAATAATCCAAAGCCTGCTAACATTCATGAGCTGAGGAAAAAAACCAAGGATCTTCTCTACCAGCTCTGGTTTTTCCGGCCTCTTCGTCCGGGTTCGGTAAAATCGCTGGAAAAGAAGCTTGATGCTATTGCCCAGAACCTGGGTAAATACAACGATCTGACACAGCTTGTTCTGGCTCTTGACTACAAATACGACAGCGCCTCCGGTAATCCTGCTCTTGATCAGCTTGTCCTTGTGATGCGCGGGGAACAGGATCGTTATCTCTCGCGGGTATGGCAGCAGGCATCAAAGATCTTCCGTCCCGGACAGAAGCTGATCAGTATGCTGGGATTCAGAATACTGATGGTTTGATCGTTTGATCGTTAGATCGATGATTGACTACCATCGAACTGTCGAACCTTCGAACGCCTTAATATTCTACAAATGAGTGTTATTCTTCAAGGTTGAACCATCCTGATAAATCGGGATTCACTGTATCAAAACCTGATACATGGTAAAACTCATTCGTATGATTATTGTATGTGTAATCTTTACCCCATTCCTTTGCATTTGAGACTGTTTCCCTTATTGCATCGATGATATAGAGTAGTTCGCCATCAGTCATTGTGGGATGAAGTGATAACCGTATCCATCCGGGTTTGAGCGACAGGTCGCCTGCCTCAATCCTGTCGGTTATTTCCTTTGACAATCTGAAATCCACGTTCAGGAGGAAATGCCCGTAAGTCCCGGCGCATGAACATCCGCCCCTGACCTGGATACCGAATCTGTCGTTCAGCAGTTTGGTGACCAGATTATGATGAACATTATCAACATAGAATGAGAATACTCCAAGCCGTTCCGTGATATCATCCGAGAGGATGTGAAGAGTCCTTATTTTTCTTAATTCAGTAAAAGCAATTTTAATTAGCTCCTTTTCCCTGAGATGAATATTCTTCATACCCATCTGTTCCTTAAGGGTGACTGCCAGAGATGCTCTTATACCCTGGAGGAATCCGGGAGTTCCGCCATCCTCCTTTACCTCGATATCTGAAATATAGCTGTAGCCTCCCCACCTGTTAGTCCACTTTACAGTGCCTCCTCCCGGCGCATCCGGGATCTGGTTCTTATAAAGAGTTTTGTTGAACACGAGCACTCCCGCGCTTCCAGGTCCTCCCAGAAACTTATGCGGCGAAAAGAAGACAGCATCCAGACTCTGCTTCAAGTTTTCAGGATGCATATTTATTATGACATAGGGAGCCGATGCGGCAAAATCGACAAAGCAGTATCCGTTGTATTCATGGATTATTTCTGCAAGTTCATAGTAGGGAGGGGAGTATCCTGTCACATTCGAACATGCTGAGAAAGAACCTATTATTAGTGGCCGATCCTTGTATTTGATTATTTCCCTGCGAAGAGCATCCGGATCAACTGTAAGATCATGGGATGGATCCAGTACCACCACATCTGCAAGTGTTTCGAACCAGGATGTGTGGTTGGAATGATGTTCAGTATGAGTCAGGAAAACTACAGGCTTGTTTTTATTGGGAATATCCTTGCATTTTTCGTAGACACCTGTCGTGAAAGCGCAGAATTTTATTGCCTGTTCAGGGACCTTCAGGCCCAGAATCCTCTGAAGCTTGGCAATGGCTGAGGTCATCCCTGTCCCGGTGAAGATAAGGACATCATCCTCATTTGCATTGACATGTTGTTTCACAATCTTTTGGGCGTGATGGTATGCCCGCGTCATGGCGATTCCGGTTGCCGAGGATTCAGAATGCGTATTGCCTACAATGGGTCCGATCTCTTCTGATATTTTTTTCTCAATAGGCGCGTAGAGCCTGCCGCTGGCTATCCAGTCGGCATAAACGAGCTTTTTCCGGCCATATGGTGTTTCTATTTCAGCATCAATGCCTGTGATGTTTTTTCTGAACCTGCTGAAATGTTTTTCGAGATCAGACATTTTTTCAAGTGAAGATAATTTGTGAACCCTCACCTGCGGCATGTTCATAAAATTCGCCGACTGTAAGGATTCCGCTGACATGTTCTGAGAGATCCTCCTTTTTGAATTTAAACATATCCATTGCCAGTTTGCAGGCATATATTTTTCCTCCGCCTGCAGTGATAAGATCCAGGAACTCACTTACCGGTGGAATGTCAAGTTTTGCCATTTCGCCTTTCATCATCCATGAAGTAAAGGATTCCATTCCGGGAATTATGCCGAGAAGGGTTGGCATTCTGAGTCCTCCAGGAAGCCTTAATGCCGGGTTCCCTACAACACCTGTATGAAGCTTGTCCATTCTGCTTTTGACAATAGCATCGAGGCCGAAGAAAGTAAAGAAGAGGTTGGTCTCGATACCTTCCATCACGGCTCCGTTACCCATTACCAGGGTTGCATAAACATCTTCAATTGCACCTTTGGCGCAAATGATATTGACTTTTTTAATAGGAAATTTCTGGTCCATTTTTTTGCAATTTAGGAAATTAAATACAACTGGCTGGTTTGGGTATCCCTGCGATTTTTGTTGCTTTTTTCAGAGGAGCACCGGGAAATAGCTGGTAAAAGGTCTTTACATCAATTATTCCTGAGTGATTGATACTCCTTATCGAAAGGGCTTCTCCGCTGTTATGCCTGTTACGGAGAAATTCCAGGATTGCATAATGCTGATCAGTGAGAGTAATTCCCAGTTCTTTAGCGACCTCCAGGGCAATTTCCCTTGTCCATTGGGAAGGATTTGTAAAATAGCCTTCCTCGTTAACATCGATTGTTATTCCTGCATAAGTTTTTTGTGCCATAATAGTGTTTGTTAAAAGTTAAAGTATATCCGTTATTGATTGACAGGTCAGTCAGTTCTTTTGCCGCTCATCGACATGTGAGCGGATATAGGAAGCTTCCTGCCCGGTAAAAGTATATTCCAGTAAACCCATTTGAATCCCAGTTTCCCGAGGTGATTCAGGCGTGATTCTTTCAGGAGCTTCATAGGACCACCGACCAAAGGATATGGGAATGTCCCTGGCAAAGGTTCGGTTTCATAGTTAAAATCTATGAGGATACCTTTCCCGTACCCGGTTTCTATAAAGCAATTGGAATGACCGTCATATGATTGTGAAAGTGGTTTATTATTAACAAAATCCAGGATATTCTTTTCAAGTATCTCCGCCTGGAAATGAGCCACGGATCCGGCTTTGGAAGCAGGATAATTCCCGGCATCACCAATCACAAATATATTCGTGTAAACTGTTGACTGAAGCGTATTTTTATCAGCTTTTACAAATCCGAATTCATCTCCCAGTCCGCTTTTGGCAATAACCGGATCGCCTGAATGCAGAGGAATTGTGACGAGGCAGTCAAACGGTATTTCCTGTCCTCCGAAATCCTTTATTTTACTGCCTGAATTATCAACTTCTCCAAGGAAAAAATCAGGCACCATATTAATGCCTTTTCTTCCAAGGAGAGATCCCAGCATTTCGGACGCCTTGGGCTTGGTAAAAGCGCCTGATAATGGTGTTACATACGAGATGTTGACTTTATCACGGATTCCTTTTTTTGTGAAATAATCATCGGCAAAGAATGCGAATTCCAGAGGTGCAACAGGACATTTGATTGGAAAATCTGCAATGTTTATCACCAGATTCCCTCCTTCCCAGGTTTTAAAGAATCCAGCCAGGGCTTCATCTCCTTCTATGGTATAAAAATCAAATACCTTTTTATGCCATAATTCTCCTTTCAGCCCGGGAGTATCATCGGGTACGATCCGGGTACCTGTTGCAATTATTAATATGTCATAATCAATTGTTTGCCCGTTTTTAAGAATTACCTTATTTTCTTCTCCAGATATTCTTTCAGCTTCTTCTGAAAGAAAATCAATTTCTTTTGGAAAGAATTTCCGGATGGGTTTTACAATATCTTCCTTTTTATAATAGCCAAAAGGAATAAAAAGAAATCCGGGCTGGTAGTAATGATCTCGTTCCTTTTCAACTATTGTAATCTTCCATTCTGTTTCAGAAAAATGATGTCTCAGCTTGTTAGCCATCATCGTTCCGGCCGTTCCTGCGCCGAGTATTAAAAGTTTTTCATTTGGATATTTCTTCTGTTAATTAATTAACACTGCAAAAATATAATTACCTCAGGATATGAAATTAAAATATGATATTTATTATTGTCTGAATAATAGAATAATAAATATAACACAATATTATTAAATATGTTCAGGTATTTAATTTATCCATTTTTTGAATATTAGTATTCTGATATCTATATTTATACCCGACTAAAAACATCACAGTATGAAAAATAAGATCCTTGCACTTCTCATCATCACCGTTTTTACAATTATTTCAGCTTCTGCACAAAAGACCTCACAGAAAAAAGATCCTGTTGGTAAATGGAACTTCGAAGCTCCATACGCTCCGGAAGGTTATACTTCAGGCAGCATAGAAGTGAGCCTGGCAGAGAAAAAATATTCTGTCTCCATGTCTTTTACCGGCAGCGATTATAAGTTCCCGTGTGAGAATGCCAAAGTTGAAAAAGACTCACTGTTCTTTTCATTATACGTTGAAGGTGAAAGCGTTCTGATCCGACTTAAAGTTGAGGATGCTGTTAAGATGACAGGCGAAGCCACCTATTCCGAAGGAACAATACCGCTGACCCTGGTGAAGGAAATAAAAGAACCCGGTAAATAATCAGGCTTATATTATTCTAATCCCTGGTATTTGACCCGGTATAATTCGATTTCAGGTGATAATAATATCAGGCAGGGGTATTAAGTAATACTTTCGTTTGCTATCGTGTCTTTTGCTCTTATTATATCAGGAACGAACATATAAATAATTGTAATATGAGAAGAAAACTTATTGCTTTGGAGATCCTTTTATTAATCCTGATCGCTGACGTAATATCTCAGGTTCCGGACAACGATAACTTTATGATCACCCATGGCCCCTGGATCCAATATCCGGGTGAATCGGAGGTGACCATCATTTGGACAACTAACAAACCTGCAATTCCCGGTATTACCCTGACCGGTCCTGATGGAAAGACGAGATTTATCAGGAACAGTACTGACGGCATCATCGACGGCGGAGGTACTCTTCATAAGGTGAAGGTCAGCGGACTTATGCCGGGAACAACTTATAAATACAGTCTCCATTCTGTCCAGGTACTTAAATATCAGGCGTATAAGATCTATTATGGTGACACGCTTATAAGAAGTGCCGAAAATTTTGTCACTCCTTCGAAGATTACCGGCAAAGTGACTTTTACAGCTTTTAATGATGTGCATGGGCTATCCGGCAAAATGGCGAATTATTTAAAAAACAATAAAATTGCAGAACAGGATTTTTTTGTCTTTAACGGGGATATGTACGATTTCCTGCAGGAACCTGCAGAGCTTTTTACAGGATTTATTGATACAGCTGTTGCCTATTTTGCATCCGTAAAGCCGTTTTATTATGTAAGGGGAAATCACGAGACGAGAGGATTTGCAGCCCGGGAACTGAAAAACTATTTCAGCTATGAGGATGACAGGTTTTATTACAGCTTCGACTGGGGACCTGTTCATTTCACTGTTCTCGACTGCGGGGAGGATAAGCCGGACAATAACAGGTATTATTACGGCCTGGCTGATTATGATGCTTACCGCCTGGAAGAACTTGAATGGCTTAAGACTGAAGTTAAAAGCGATGCATTCCAAAATGCAAAATACAGGATAGTCCTGATACATATGCCTCTGATAAAGGACCCAAAACCTAACTGGGCAATGAAATTCAATGAGGAGAATATTGGTCCTCTGCTGGGCAATGCAGGTGTAAATCTTGTTTTATCCGCTCACTTTCACAGGAACGTATTCTACGAAAAAGGAAAATCAGGATTTGATTATCCTGTTCTCACCAACTCAAATAATTCATTTGTTGAGATTGTTGCTGATCAGAATGGTATCAAAGCAGTTGTGAAAGATGTGACAGGTAAAACTTTGGGTGAATATAATTTCAGGTAATAATTTATTCTATCCCGTTGAATATCAAGAAAAATACGATGAAGGCAGATGAAGTACTGGCATTAAGAAAAGAGGCTGAAGATCACCTTGTTACAGAACTGCTTCCGTTCTGGACAAGCAGGATGATTGATAAGGTGAATGGAGGATATATCACCCATTTCGACAGGAACGGCAATGATACAGGGGAAGATGAGAAATCGCTTATCGCGCAGTCGAGATGTCTTTATACCATGTCATCAGCCCACAGGGCCGGCTATGGGGAAGGCAGTTATGCTGAACTTGCAAGGCATGGCGCTGATTTCATGATCAGCAGGATGTGGGACAGGGAGCACGGCGGTTTTTACTGGATGATGAACCGTAAAGGCAATGTAAAGATTGATAAAAAGATCATATACGGTCATAGTTTTGCGATCTATTCCCTGAGTGAATATACACTTGCTACAGGAGATCCGGCAGGAATTGAATATGCAGAGAAAGTCTTCGATCTTATTCAGAAATACTGTGCCGACACGATGTATGGGGGATACTGGGAAATGTTCCATCGCGACTGGAAACTGTGCGGCCCCGGAAGCCAGGGCGGCGACAGAAAAACCCTAGACGTGCATATGCACCTGATGGAAGCATTCACAACCCTTTATGAGTGTTCCCAAAAAGAGGTTCACCGCAGGAAATTGCTCGAAATAATAGATGTCCTTTTGTACAGGATAATCCATCCTGTATATAAAACCGGTATCCCGCAGTTTTTCAAAGACTGGACCGTAGCTCCCCAGATCAGGTTTGATATTATCTGGGGGTGGGACAGGTTCACCGGAGAGGGGACAAAAAGCAATGTGAAGGATAACACCTGTTATGGTCATAATGCGGAATTTGCCTGGCTGCTGATTCATGCTCTCGGCATTCTTAATACAGATCCGGAAATTTACAGGGATGTTTTCAGGACCATATTTGACCATACGGTGTGCAACGGCATTGATAATGAGTATGGCGGCGTTTATGTCGAGGGTCCTCATGCAGGAGGAGTTGTGGACATGGAAAAGGAGTTCTGGCAGCAGGCTGAAGTGCTTACCGGAATGCTCGATGCATTTCTTATGTTCGGTGACAGTGTATACTGGGATGCCTACAGGAATGTTCATCGGTTTGTTTTTGACAAAATGATAAACAAAGGGGTGGGAGAGTGGTTCCCCCTGCTTTCAAGGAAGGGAGAACCCATCTGGACCCACATGAGCCACTCTTGGAAGATCAACTACCACACTGTGAGGTCGATGATTCAGACCATCAGGCGGCTTGATATGATAAGAAAAAACTATTAAGAAATATATGAACCTGGCACTGACAACTCTCGACTGGCTGGTACTGACTATCGTGATGACCGGAACACTTTCTTTTGGCATGTACATGGCTTTCAAAAAGAAAGCGGGCCAGAGCAGCTCGAATTTCTTCCTGGGCGGAAGATCGATAACCTGGCCTGTTATAGGGGCTTCACTGTTTGCCACTAACATTGGTGCCGAGCATCTTGTGGGATTATCGGGTGACTCATACCGTTATGGCCTTTCAGCCGGATTGATTGAGCTTACAACTGTCATCACTCTTGGTTTCAGCTGCGCGTTCCTGTTTCCGTATTATATGAAGAACAAGCTGTTTACCATTCCGGAATTCCTGGAGATAAGGTATAACAGGCGTGCCAGGACTTTCTTTTCAGGACTTATGCTGGTAATAAGCGTGATGACCAAGCTTGCTTTTACGCTTTTTGCAGGAGCGCTAGTGCTTAACAGCATCATGGGCTGGAATATTATGTCGACGATAATTTACCTGGGCATTGCCGTTGCAGTATTTACAATGCTTGGAGGACTGACCGCTGTAGCCTATACTGATGCTCTTCAGGTGATAATAATGATAGGAGGCTCAGCAATCATGCTTTTTATAGGGCTGGACAAGGCGGGAGGTTTTCACGGCCTGATTGAAAAGGCTCCCCAGATGATGTCATTGGCAAAACCATTTGACGATCCTGTCTATCCATTCTGGGGAACTCTGTCGACTGCGTTCTATGCGGGAATCTTCTACTGGGGAATTGACCAGGTCAATGTCCAGCGGACCCTTGCAGCTCCAGATCTTAACAATGCCAGGTGGGGTGCAATGTTCGCTACACTTTTGAAGCTTCTGCCGATCTTTATTTTTGCCCTTCCCGGAGTAATAGCCTTTGCTTTATTTCCGGGCGAACTTCAGGGTGATGAAACAAAGCAGACTTTTGTTCTCCTGGTTAACAAGCTGCTTCCCTCAGGTCTTAAAGGTCTGCTGATGGCTTCATTGATGGCAGCGATGATCACTTCACTAATCGGGGTACTGAATTCGGTATCCACACTCTTTGTCCGCGATTTCATAGTTGAATTCAAGCCTGATTTTCCTGAAAAGAAACAGGTTGGCCTGGGTCGTCTGACTATCATAGTTTTTACGATTCTTGGAATCGGAGCTGCCTGGCTTGTTTATAAAAACGAGGAAGGACTCTATAAATATCTGCAGACAATATCAGCTTACCTTGTGGTGCCTGTTTTCCCGGCAATATTTTTTGGAATTGCCAGCAGGAAAGTTACCCTTAAAGGCGCCACTGCTTCTGTCATAACCGGTGTGTTACTGGCAACATTGTTTGTTGTTGATCAGTTTATCGGAGCAGAAACCGGGCAGAAGATATTTCCTTTCCTGCATCATAAACTTACACTGAATTTCGGGTATCGCGGCCTGTGGGCAATAATAACAGGTACAGTGGTGTTGTTTGCTGTTTCAGCATTTACTGCGAAAACATCTCCAGAGAAACTCGAGAAAACAACGGTGGATTATTCTAAAAAAGCTGAGCCGTTCAGGGGATTGTCAGACTGGAGATTACAGCTGCTTGTTTTGACAATAGTGACAGTGATAATTGTCTTGTGGCTTAGGTAACCGCCTTAATCGCGCCGCGACAGGGTATGATAAAGTTCCAAAAGGAAATCCCTGTTATCTGCCGGAAGATAGTGGAATTCACCTCCCATCCGGCTGAAAGTTTTGCAGTATCTAAGATAATAGGCAGGATTATCTGAGGGAGGCTCTCCGTTTTTCACCCAGTCCCAGTCAGATCCGGCAAGGTCGACAACAAGCATGAAATGATTATCAATGTGCCTGTTTTGCCGGATTTCGATATTCTGTGCCATAGAGAGGGATTTTTCGAAAACCATAGGCGACATAACCGCTGAGCCGAGAGAAAGATATACGCCATGTTCGAGATTGCTGACACTCCGGGCATAGCAGAGAAAATCCCTTAGGGCAGTTCTTCCGACAGCGGCACCATTATTCAGAGGGTGAGTATAAATGATGTCATGCCCGAACATGGGATGACCTGTAAACGGGATCTTTAATTCAAAAGCAGAACACTGAACCGAGAATTTCTTGAAAGGATGAGGGATGCTCAGAAATCCCGGACTGATTTTCCTTTTGACCACTTCGCCTGCCATGTCTATTGCCGCAGCAGCAAATCCGGGATCAGGCTTCATCTTTTTTTCAGCTTCCTTAAACAGGTATTCAGGATCAGGTATGGTGAGCCCTTCATGCGATATCATTTTACCAACCGATTCGCCATAGCCGAGCCCTTCCATGGCTCCTGTCAGGAGGGCAAGATTAATGTAATATCCGGTTTCTTCCCATATCCCGAATTCTCCTTTGCTTACATTTTCCCGTACATCCTCGCTTGTTTTACCAAGAAAAGCGAATTCCCAGTCATGAATTATTCCTGCTCCGTTCGTTGCGAGGTGTGTCACCCATCCTTCACGGATTAATTCTATCAGCACAGGAGCAAGTCCGTTCTTAATGGTATGTGCACCAAAAGCAAGCATTACTGACTTTTTCTTTTCCCTGGCAATAAGTATTTTATCGGACGTTTTCCTTATCAGATCCTTATTGCTTTCTGATAAACCGGCCGGGCTGAAAGAAAGCGGGACAATATCTTTTTCAACTGAGAGTTTGTTTTTTCTATCAGACAGTTTTTTAATCAGAAGCTTATCCCTGTTGAACAATTTCTGCATGTCACCTTATCTCTAATAGTTCAAGAAGCTGTTCCGGTTGGGAGAAATCAGGTATGATAATGTCTGCTCCTGCCTTGATCAGCCTTGTCCGTTTAACCTCGCTGAGTCCGTAACGTCTGATTTCATTGCTTGCAACCCCAACTGTAATTCCGCCTCTTTTATGAGTTTCTCTAATTTCCACAGGTCCGTCGCCGAAAGTGACGATCCGTGAAGCTTCAGATTTGCCAATTGAATCGAGCAGTCGGTCAAGCACGATTTTCTTTGCTTCCTTGTTAATATCGCCAACAGCACCGTATATTCCTCCTTCAAACAGATAATCATATCCCTGAACCAATGCTTCATGCCTGACATCTTTTTCATCGGTACCGCTGGTCAGAAAAAGTCTGATACCCAGTTCGTGTAACTTTTTGATAAACGGAACAGCATTTTTTATTGTGAGATCTTCTGTTTTCAGTTCGCCGCGTTTCAGTTTACTTTCCCTTTCTCCGACCATGATCAGCAATTCCCTGTTATATATCTCTTTATAACCATGCTCGTCAAGTATCTGATCATCAGGCACGATGCCGAACTCCTTTATGAGGTCAACCAGTATCCTCATCTGCATGAGTGTCTGGATACCTGTGGTTTTATCAATAACTTCGGCGACACGCTCCTTGACTTTGCAATACAATGTTTCGTCAGCTTCATGATACTTTTCCCCGAGAATTGCCCTGATCATTACAGGAGCCATTATCTGTTCCCACCCTTCGCGAAGGGTTGAAAGTGTCCCGTCGTTATCGAAAACAGCATATTTTATTCTTAAATTACCCGGGAGTTTCCCTATAATCTCAATTTCAGACGTTTTATAATACCTTGCTGTTCTTATATCTTCAGCGATTTCCGGGTTATTTATATAGTCGGGATCCTTTCCTGTCCTGAGAATCTCTTCAGGTGTTGCCGTGCCTGTCTGAAAGAGTTTCTGAACTGTTATTCCTGCCACGAAAGATCCCAGTTCAGCTGCTGTTTCCGGCGGATAACCCGCAGCAAGGGCGGCTGCAGCGCCGGCCAGGTAACTGTCGCCTGCACCTACTGTATCGACCTTTGAAAGGATCATAAGCCCGGGTATCTCATTTATCCCGTTTTCACCGGCAACAATAGAACCCCTGTTTCCTCTTGTTATAAACACAGGTTTTTTGTATCTCCCGCTCAGTTTTTTTGCGATATCCTTTAATTCGTCAATCGGTACTGTCTCGTCAGGATTCCTTTTTATTCCGCATAATGAGGAAGCTTCCGTATCATTCATTTTCCTGTAAGCTCCTTCATAGTAATCTGTATATTGCCTACTGTCGGCAATGAATATCTTATCAGGGAAACGTGATATTGTTTCAACAAGGCGGTTCCTGAAATAAGCAGTATGAATACCTGAAAGTACCTGTTCATTGATGATGATCAGGTCTGTTTTATCAGCATCTTCCTCCAGGTTTTTCAGAAGACGGTCTGCGGTTTTATCTGACAGTTCGTTGAAATTTCCGAAGTCGATACGGCCTTTTTCATCTTCTCCGAAATAAGGCTTTATATAAACATGGGTTGACCAGTTTTCATCCTGAGTAAGCATCCTGCTCGTTGAAATTCCTGCTTTTTCCATTATTTTGATCATTTCCACACCGAAAGGATCATTCCCGATGACTCCGAATGCCCTGATATCCCTGACACCCATCGCGGCAAGATTATTGGCTACATTGCCTGCTCCTCCGAGTGAATATTTCTGTTGTCTTACAGGTTGTGTCGGATGACCGGTTTCGATTGAGATTTCGCTTCTGGAGTCATCTACAAACCAGTATGCATCCAGGCAGAAATCGCCGATAATCGCGATCCTTGCAGTCTTAATCCTGTCAATTATTTCCTCAAGTAATCCTGGTATCATATTTTATTTCTTGGAATGTGGGAAAAAATGATTCTCAACGATACGGCATATGGAATGGATCACCGGCAGCTGAAGCTCCTGGGCGTCTGCAGTTTTGTCTTCAGGAACATTTATCAGTATGTCACAAAAGTTCTTCATTTTACCTCCGCTTTTGCCTGTTATGCCTATCACCTTCATTTCCAGTGCTTTTGCAGTGATACAGGCGTCGATAACATTTTGAGAGTTACCACTGGTGCTTATCCCGATAAGGATATCCCCTGTCTTCCCGTATCCCACCACCTGCTGGGCAAAAACAAGACCGGGTTCCGTATCATTGCTTATCGCGGTAATAAGAGCTGAATTTGCTGATAGAGGTACAGCCGGCAACCCGCATTCAAGTTTTTCAGCTAGCATTTCGCCCCGCGAGCCGGCAATCTTTTTCAGCTTGTTCGCCAGTTTAAGTACAAGAGGTCGCCGGTTCTCAAAGCTCTTCATAAGTTCTGCTGAAAAATGTTCAGAATCAGAACTGCTGCCGCCGTTTCCGCAGATCAGAAGCTTGCCGCCCATAGTGTAACATTCTATGATAGCTGCTGCTGCTTTGCCGATAGCGCTTTCCAGATTGACAAGCGCCGGGTATCTCACTGTAAGCTGATTAAATATTGTCTTTTTATCCATACTTCAATCTAAACATTGACTTATAAAAATAATAATATAAAATAAGTTCAGGGGATTAAAGAAAGAAAATCAGATAAAAATATGTTAACCATGGAGTTACACGGAGGAATAAACGGAGTTGCACGGAGAAATGCATGAAGTTCTGTGGAGTTAATTAGTTGATTCAGATAATATTAAAGCAGTTATAACCGTGTTAATCCGTGATCAACTCCGTGTCCCTCCGTGGTAAAATAAAAGAAATAAAAATAACGGTAATTTATACTCAGAATTTAATCTCTGTTCCGGCATAGATCATCCTTCCGAAATCAGGATAACCATTCACAGTTGAATATCTGATATCGGCCAGATTCCTGATCCTCATATAGAACCTGACAGAGATCCTGCCTTTTAAGGAATAGCCTGCATTAATGTCTGTTGTGAGAAAATCGCCGAGCGGCTGCGGACCTGTAGCTGCACTGACAAAGCGGTCATTTTCAAAAGGAGAGACATATTTTAAGAAGAGGTTTATATCCAGTTTTTTCCGGGAGGCATAAAATCCAACGCTTGAAACAACTGCCGGGATTTCTTTATTAATTTCCATATCATCACCTTCATCCATCATTGACCGCATTAAAGTAAGGTTGAAGAATGGCCTGATTATTTTGAAAAGGGAAGGCGATTTTACATCAATTTCCAGTCCCCATTGATTTTGCTCACGGTTAAGATAAAGCTCCCTCCTGATGTTCGTTTCCGGATCAAGGTATGTTGTTCCGCTGAGCACTATTGCATTCTTCTGAAGCACGGTAAACAGCGCAAGTGTCAGGCTGCCTGATCCGGGAAGTCTCCTGATCATCCCGAGGTCTGCTTTCACGCGTGATTCTGTTTGAGGCACTGCCAGGCTGTCTGTAAGAGTACCTGCACGGGGTTTTATCTGCCCGGCAGCAGTGCTGAGATATGCTGAAAGATCCTCATTGATCTTAAGCGAAAGGCCAAGGCTTCCCTGGAGAAGAGCAGGTTCCCATATATCGGTAAGAGGAGTTACGTTTCTAAACAGTGCTCCGTCACCTTCTATATTGAATGCCGCGTATTCCTTAAGGAAAGTCCTGATAATTCTTACTCCTCCGTCAATAGTAAGGTTCCCTGTCTGATGCTCATCTGTGACTACAACTGAGAATGTCTCTGTATCGCACCGTTTACCTGTATAAAACCTTTTACCGTTGGGTGCTGTCCACCTTGTGAATAATCCGCCGAACCTGAGAGTATTATTCTTCGACAGGGAGAGTACCTGGATAAAGTTGAATCCGTATTCATAATCTTTTTCGCCGGACGTTGTTTCTTTGACCTCATCAATGAAAAAAGGATTGCGGTGAGACATGAACAGCTGCAATTCTGATGAAAATTTCGATGATGGCTTGAATCTGACCTGGAGATTTGAAAGCAGCGCCCGGTAAGGATCAAAGCTCTGAACCATGCCAAGATACCTTGTATCGGCAGGTGGTACAGCCAGAGCCATCTGCCTGTTCCCGTCCAGGTAAAACAGATTTGCTTTTATGCCGATCTTATTTGTTACCTGCCAGTTAATTCTTGCATTGATATCAGCCATTTCCTCTGAAGCATGTTTCCCCGAAGGCCCGCTTGTCCTGTCGTATCCGGCCCCTGCTGCATAACTGAAATTCCGGATTTTATTCCCATGGGAGACATGAGTGTGAATAGTATTAAAAGTGCCGTATTCCAATTCAATATTTGTTTCAGGATTCTCATATTCCCGTGTTTTGACATTTATCAGACCTGCCAGTCCCGACAGTCCGGTCAGAAGGGCAGCGCTGGACCTTATAATCTCAATCTCTTCAATATCCGATGCAGAAAAGAAATAAGGAAGTTCCTCGAATTCCTTCTGCCACACACCGTTTATGGCATAATCGGGGTAGGGATATTTTTGCCCTCTTACCGAGAAGAATTGTTTTACCTGGCGTCCCCGGGTCTCAGTAAATCCTCCGGGGATATGATTCATTGCATCAATAAGGGTTACAGCGCCCTGCCTTCGGATCTCATCATAGTTTATTCGGCTGATAACAGGAGTAAGCGATAAAGGTTCCGCTGCAGGCAGATCTATCAGGCTTACTGCCCTCACGGGTGCCCTGATCAATACTGAATCGATTTCAATTACCTGGCACAGAATACGTTCTTTTGCAGTTATGAAAAGAAACATAATTAACATCAGCCTGCTGAGGCCTTTCCTTGTTTTGAATATCATTTAGGTGACCGTTTTTATAAGTTGAAATATTCAGGTGCAAATATAGTTTTCATATTTCATCAGTAAATTAGTTACTTATTTTTTAACTTGTATTAACGATATTTATCTGTCCTCAGATATTTTTTAATTATCTTTATCTCCTAAGAATCTTTAGTTTCTATTTATAACGTGTTATTGGTCAGATCAATAAGATTTGGTGTCGACATTCAATCAGAAATAAATATACAAGTAAAAATGCTAAAACACATCGCATTTTCGATATTTCTATTCTCATTAACCGTATCGTCCTCTGGTCAGTATTATGACTGGCCAATGTGGAGGCATGATTACAACAGGTCTGCTTCGACACCCGAGCAGCTTGCGGATAATCTTTTTCTTCAGTGGCAGGTTAAATATCCGGCACGAACACCTGTATGGGACGATCCTCTGAACCAGAATCTGATGCAGTTTGACAGGATTTTTGAACCTGTAGTTGCCGACGGTAAGCTCTTTATCGGGTTCAATGACCAGGACAAGGTTGCGGCTCTAGATCTGAACACCGGCAAAGAATTGTGGCATTATTATGCTGACGGGCCGGTACGGCTGCCTCTGGCAATTAACAATAACAGGGTCTATTTCACCAGCGACGATGGTTATTGTTACTGCCTGAACGCCGTCAATGGTTCACTGATCTGGAAACGGTTTCTGGCACCATCAGGAAATAAGCTGCTGGGAAACAGGCGGCTTATTTCAATGTGGCCTGCAAGGGGCGGCATTGTAATAAAAGACAATATTATATATACAGCAGCGAGTATTTTCCCGATGATGGGAACATTTATTTATGCCCTTAACGCTGCTTCAGGCGATATTATCTGGAAGAATGAAGGTACCGGCAGCAACTATATTCTTCAGCCGCACAGGTCACCTGCATTTGCCGACGTTGCTCCGCAGGGTCCTTTTACAATAAGCGGCGATAAGCTCCTTGTTGCAGGAGGCCGGTCTGTCCCAGCCGCATTCAGCCTCAAAACAGGAGAGGAGCTTTATTACCAGCTCGCTGCAAGCGGCAAGACCGGCGGCGCATTTACATGTGCCAATAACAGGGTGTTCTTCAATCACCATCGTGTAAGAATGACTTATTTGTACGATTCGAAAAACGGTAATAAGATTGCTTCTGATGCCGGTGAATATCCTGTTGTTGAAGGAAATACTTTTTATTTCTCAGGAAAAAGAATCACCATCTCAAGGCTGACCCCTGAGAACAGGCTGCAGACTATTCTGACAATCAATACTCCTGCAACAAACGATCTTATTAAAGCCGGCAATTGCCTGTACGCTGCCGACAGTACCGGAATAAAAGCAGTCAGGCTTTTACCGGGAAACAAGCATGAGGTTGTATGGAGTTACAGCTCCAAAAAGAATATTGAACGTCTTGTCGCCTCCAACGGGAAACTCATTGCAGTTACGGATGATGGTACAATAATGGCATTTGGTATGAGTCAGGCTTCAAAAATTATGGAATACATCCGGCCAGATATAACTGTTGACCTTAAAAAGGGAGCACAGGAGAAGCTGATCCTTCCCACCAGCGTCAGGGACGGGTACTGCCTTGTTCTCGGTACCGGAGATATGAACCTGCTCAGAGGTCTGCTGACCAGGACCTCTCTCAGCATTATTGCTTATGATAATGACAAAGGACGGGTTTCCAACCTTCGTGAATACTTTGACAGGGCAGGAATGAATGCTGAAAGGATAAGCATCCAGCAATATGATAAACATTTCCCCCAGCTTCCGAAATATTTTTCTTCACTTACAATAGTTAATGACCTGGATTATATCGACGGCGGTGACAAGGAGCTGCTGAAACTGCTCTTTGAATCATCGCGACCGTATGGAGGAGAAATCCTTATAAGGACAGTTGAAAAGGATCATGATATGTTCATGAAAACTGTGGCGGATATTAACCTCCCCGGCGCTGTCACCGGAGAAATAAAAGGATATGCGACTATCACCCGCTCGGGTCCGCTGGAAGGCGCTGCCCCGTGGACCCATAATTACGGTAATATTGCAAACACGGTTAAATCCGACGATCGGCTGGTCCGGGCGCCTCTTGGTATTCTCTGGTTTGGTGGAAACTCAAATCTTGACGTACTTCCCAGGCATGGCCACGGACCAGGGGAACAGGTTGTTGACGGGCGCCTGATAATCCAGGGTATAAGCACATTAAGCGCCCGCGATGTATATACCGGCAGAGTACTGTGGAGAAGAAACTTTGAGAAGCTGATAGATGATTCCTGGATGGTATACTGGGACGAATCATACGATGAGGAAAACCCTCTCGATCCTAAATATAACCAGGAACACCTTCCGGGATCCAACGCAAGGGGGACAAATTTCATCGCCACAAAGGAGTATGTTTACCTGATTGAAGGAAACAAATGCAACCTGCTGGATATCAAAACAGGTGAGGTTGTGAAAGTATTTTCAACAGGTGATAATGATTCAAGGGAACTGGCATATATAGGAGTGTATGAGGACCTTCTGATCCTGGGAAACAATTTCACGAATTATTCCGCCGGACTTGAAAATGATTCAATAAGAATTAAAAATCCGCGGTTCACGGAATATGACCTTACAGCCAGCAATGAGCTGGTGATTCTGAACAGGTTCAACGGTGAAAAATTATGGAGCATCAAAGCCAATTATGGCTTTATACATAATTCCGTCATTGCAGGCGATAATATTATTTTCTGTCTCGATAAGCTTCCCCAGTATCTTGAGACTAAACTCAGACGAAGAGGAGAAACACTTCCTCAGGGCTCAAGATTGCTCTATCTAGATTCACGGACAGGGAAAATAATTCATGAGGAAACAAAGGATATCTTCGGTACCTGGCTTGGTTATTCATCTGATTATAAATTACTTCTGCAGGCGACAAGACCTTCCCGCGATATGCTGAACGGCGAAGAAGGCAACAGAATGATAGCATATGATATTCAGACAAAACAGAAGATATGGGATAAACCCTTGATATATGCGAATCCGCCCATCATACATAACGACAAAATCTATACCAACGAAGATGGATTCTTTCTTCTGACAGGCGAACCTCTTATTGAGAAAGATCCTCTTACCGGTGAAAACCTGAAATGGAATTTCAGGCGTGAATATGGGTGCGGGATAGTAGCCGCCAGCGAGTATCTACTTACATTCCGTTCAGCTTCGGCAGGATTTGTTAATCTTGAGCAATTTGAAGGAACAGGGAGCTTCGGCGGATGGAAACCCGGTTGTTCGACAAACCTTATTGCCGCCGATGGTGTGCTGAATTCACCGGATTATACCAGAACCTGCCAGTGCCCTTACCAGAACCAGACATCACTGGCGCTGATTAATATGCCATGGATGTCGTACTGGACAAACAGCAACTATAAATGGAACGGCAAAAAGATCAGGCAGCTCGGACTGAACTTCAATGCACCGGGCGACAGGACGGCAGATAACAATGTTCTCTGGTTTGAGTACCCCTATGTTGCAGGCGCTTCACCGGGTGTACCTGTTAAGATAGATACTTCAGGCTTCTCAAAGATCAGAAAGGAACCAATAAATGTCGTTTCAGAGAGCACTCCATGGATAAGTTCAAGCGCTCTCGGAGGCTTACGGTCAATTGAAATAGGTCTCTCATCGGACAAGGCGGAACCGGAATCATCATATACCGTACGGCTCTATTTTTCAGAACTTGAAGGTAAAAAGAGCGGAGAAAGAGTATTCGATATAGCCATAGAAGGGAAAACTGTCACCGAAAACCTTGATATAGCAGGTGAGGCTGGCGGACCAGACAGGGAAATTATAAAAACTTATACCGGGATCAGGGCAGGAAATACTCTCAAAATTGACCTGATACCGGAGAAAGGCAAAACGATGATTTCCGGTATTGAGATAACCCAGGAAGTTTTCGCAGTCAAACAGAATGTTAAGTAATGAAACCTGTTCAGATAAAGACAATTATTCTTGCCGGACTTCTCAGCCTGGCGTGCACAACAAAGGTATCGGAATGGGTTCTGCTGAACTCATTGCCTGATAAATACCTGCTTGTGTTATATCATAAAACTCCCCTCACAGAATCAGTCAGAAACCAGAACAGGGAGTTCTCTGAGAAGATCAGTTCTGCCAATGTTGTTTTCCGGACATTGTCCAGGGAAAATATCGTGGAACCATATTACGCATTATACTATAATGACCGTTTGTTCTCGGAGTATCATAATTACAGCGAACTTGAAGGCATAGCTTTCTCACCTCTCCGTAATAAGATAGCTGCAGAACTTATGTCAGGGAAACTCGGCGTTATGCTGTATCTTAAATGCGGGAATGAGGAGAAGGATGAAAGAGGCTTGAAGATTATCAGGAATACAGTTTCATCCTCTCCGTTTGGTGAAATTATTCCTGTCATAGAGCTTGGCAGGAATAATCCTGAGGAAAAACACTTAGTCTCAATGCTCCTTAATGTTGAATCTGATCTGAAGGATATCAATGAGCCGATGCTTTTCGGTGTTTTTGGGCGTTTCAGGGTGCTCGAACCACTTCTGGCAAAAGGCATCTCGGAAGAGAATATAGACCTGATGATAGATTTCCTGACAGCTGACTGCAGCTGCCTCATCAAGGACGACCTGCCGGGAATAAACATCCTTTTTGACGGAAGCTGGGAGAATCCACTTCCTGCAATGGCGAACAGGATACTTGATGAAAACCCTGAACTTTTACACCATTGAATGGAACAGGATACCATAAGATATGATTCGCTGGAAGCCAGGCCGCTGCCCAAATGGCTCACCGACCAGAGAGACGGACTTAACACTTACCAGCCACCAAAGCTGGAAATGAAAGAAGACAGATCACTGAATGTTTCATTTATTATTACAGGGGCTTTTATCTTATTGACTGTTATTTTATTAACAGTATATCTTCTGCACAAAAAGAAGAGGTCAGATACCCCTTCCCAGCCTTCCCCCAGGGGGAAGGAGTCAGCAAGGTTTTTTGAGTAATAAGAAACGGGATACGGAACATGAGAAAACTAGAACATGAATATTATTATTGATTAGAAGAGATAAATAGTTATGAATCCGGTCAAACTTGTATTAAAAGAACTATTGTACAGACGGGTGAATTCCTTTATAATCCTGTTGACCGTTATAGTTTCCAGTACGGTATCGGTAGCAATTTATTCACTGAGCAAGGCCAGTGAAAATGAAACACGGGTTATCATGAAAGAACAGGGACTCAACCTTTATATCTTCCCTAAAGGTACGAACCTGATTGATTTTTACTCTGTTAACGGAACGCCGACATTTCCTGACAGTTATGTAGACACGCTGGCAGGATCCAGGACATTTGATGCTGTCAGGCATCTTACAGGGATTTTACAGGTGAAATATCCCGACTGGACAGATCCGAACGGTTCCCTACACCAGATAGTTGTTGTTGGTTACAGGGACGAGGCAATGCAGAGATTCCTTCCAAAACAGGAGATAATGGGAACGGATGTTCTTAAGGGAACGGTTCATGTCGGCGCCTTTCTGGCCAGGAACATACCGGAGGGCGAACCGTTCAGAATAAAAGGTGATGACGGAGCAATGCATGAATTCAGGATTGAAAAACGATTTGAGGAAGGGAAAGGCATGCTGGACCAGGGCGTAGCTTTTAATCTTGAGGATCTTCAGCAGCTACTGGGCATGAAAGGTCAGATCAACAAGATTGAAGCTCTCGGCTGCGTATGCAAGGACGGGAGGATAAAAAATGCACGGAAACAGGTGCAGGCAATATTCGCGGACCTTGAAGTCACTGAAATCAGCAGTATTGCCGATGCCCGGGAAAATCAGAGGCTGATGATGAACAAATACGGCTCATTCATTATCCCGTTTGTGATTCTTTCCTCGCTGCTTATCTCAGGCCTTCTGTTCTATTCAAATGTATTGACCCGCAGGCATGAAATAGGAATTCTGAAAGCTATGGGTAAAAACAAATTCTATATTTTATTTATTATCCTGTTCAAGGCATTTATCCTCGGACTCATCGGAAGCATTGCAGGATTTTTTCTCGGAAGCCTTTTTGCCGATTACTTCGGGAAAGAAATCTTCAGATTTACCGCGATGGATATCAAACCTTTATGGATGGTTTTTGGAGTTAGTATTATCATTTTTCCTGTACTTTGGATGCTGTCAGGCTGGATCCCTGCCCTTGTTGCCACACAGATCGATGCAGCCAGAACACTGAGCCAGGAATGATCAGATTCATTATAAAATGCTTGAAATAAAAAACATAACAAAAAAATACACTAAAGGCACTGCCCGCTATACCGCTCTGGATGATGTATCGCTGAATATTGATAAGGGCGAGTTTGTAACTGTGGTGGGACCTAGCGGCTCAGGCAAATCAACCCTACTGCATACTGCAGGAGGATTGATACATCCCGATTCCGGCCAGGTAATCTTTAAAGGAAAGGATATCTATTCACTTAACAGCCACGATGCTGAACTATACAGGAAACAGAATGTGTCATTTGTTTTCCAGCAGTTCCATCTTATGCCATATCTTACAGTATATGAGAATATTAAGATGTCCTGCTATAAACCTGGTCAATGTGATAATATTGATCAATATCTTAAAGACTGCAACCTCATTGAGCATAAGTTTAAGTTTCCCTCGGAGCTGAGCGTAGGAGAAAAGCAGAGAACAGCTTTTATCAGGGCTATAATAACCGGACCGGATTTGTTGTTTGCCGATGAGCCGACAGGAAATCTCGATGAGCTGAACAGCTCGGTTATTTTTTCGCTTATTGGAGATTATCATAAAAAAGGTGGGACAGTCCTTCTGGTTTCACATGATCCTGAGGTGACAAAATATTCAACCAGGACAATTAAACTGCAATCGGGAAAGATTATGAATTAGTTCGATTGTTTGATCGTTATTCTTTGAACTCAATTTACCCACCCCCGACCCCTCCAAGGAGGGGAGCTTTATATGCAGAACCATCGAACCATCGTACCATCGTACCATCGTACCATCGTACCATCAAACCGTCACACCTCCAGTAAGTATAAATACCCCTAAAAAAATAGGTTTTAAGTGTCTTACCTTTTCGGGAGGCAGATTTTATTTTTGTTGTTAATTATTTAACAGTAAAAGAATATCTGATGGGCAAGTATTATGAGGAGCTGATGCAGGATATCAGGTTCGAGGAGGGCCTCAATGCATGCATGAATTGCGGTGTATGCACTGCTATCTGCCCGGCTGCTGAATTCTATGATTATGACCCCAGAAAAATTGTCGATCTGGTCCAGTCAGGCGACGACATTGAAATTGAAACGCTTCTTAAATCCGAGACCATATGGTATTGCGGGGAATGCATGTCGTGTAAAACACGGTGCCCCCGAGGTAACACTCCGGCTCTGGTAGTTATGTCTCTCAGGTCACTCTCACAGAAGCTCGGATTCTTCACCGAATCGGAAAAAGGAAGACAGCAGTTTGCTATAAAAAGGACTGTCGGGGAGAATATCTTCAAATACGGTTATTGCGTGGCATCCTATGCTGTCAGCCCTGAAAAGCATCTCGAACAGGGTCCGATATGGAAATATATTCTTGATAATTCTCATGATGTATTTGAGAGATTGGGCGGAAAGATTGATGAATATGGAGGCGGTCCGCTCAGAAAAATACCTGATGATGCAAAAGAGGAGCTGAAAAGAATATTCGAAGTTACCGGAGGAAACGATATGTTCAATACAATCGAGGAGCATTCGAAACGCAAAGCCGCTGAAATGGGGCTTCAGTTCAAGGAAGAAGGTATTGATAATGAGTATTTTAACGAAGTGTATACAGCTAATAAAAAGAAGCATACATCCTGATCATAGTAAATCATAATCATGAAAGCAGAAGGTAAAAAGAGGGTTTGGTCAGAATATCAGAAAGAGATTGCCGACGATCATTTCTTTTATGTAAGGTCGTGCATCCGGCAGAGTTTTTTCCCGGGTTCCGAGCAGTTTTTTCTCCATTTTATGAGAAATGTTTTGGGCAAGGATGTTTTTGAAAATCCGTCTCATACTACATGTACAGGTATTGGATATCATGGCGACATAGTTCCCTTTTCAACTATCCAGACAGTTGTTGCGCGCCATTTTGCCCTTATGAAAGAATCCGGATACAAGAATATAGCCATCTCCTGTGTTACATCATTCGGAATTTACACGGAGATCATTGAGACCTGGAAACATTTTCCGGAGGAGCTTGAAAAGACAAGGGAGTACCTGTACAAAGCAACAGGCCGTGAATTTGATATCCCTGAAAATATGGCACATACAAGCGACATTATCTATAAATTCAGAAATGAAATCGCTGCAAATGCCAGTTATCGTTTAGTGAATAAGCAGACAGGTGAGCCATTAAATGGTGTTGAACATATTGGCTGTCATTATTCCAAAATGTTCCCGAAATATGGGGTGGGAGGAGCTGAGTTCCCGAATGTGCTTGGCGGAATGATAGAGACCTGGGGAGGAAAAGTGGTTGATTACCCGGAAAGACGCCACTGCTGCGGATTCGGCTTCAGGCAATACCTCGTACAGGCCAACAGGGGCTATTCACTTTCCAATACGGCAAAGAAATTCAATTCCATGAAACCTTATAAACCCGATTTTGTCCTTACAAACTGTCCGGGATGCAATATGTTCATGGATAAGTGGCAATATACCATTAAGGAGATCGAAGGCACAGTATACGGCCAGAACGGTGAATCTATACCTGTTCTGACATATGAAGAGCTTGCCGGACTGGTAATGGGATATAATCCATGGGATCTCGGACTTCAGTATCATATGGTTCAGCCGGAGCCTCTTCTTAAAAAACTTGGCATAAACTATGACCCTGACGATAAATTCAGAACAAAGGACGGAAGGCAGATGCCTGTTCCCCAAAACCTGATCAATGCGTGAAATGAATGCCAGGGTTGTTGTCATAGGCGGAGGCGTAGCAGGAATGGAAACTGCAGGTCAGCTTGCACGTGCCGGCTGCCGGGTAACCCTTGTTGAAAAGAATACCAGAACAGGAGGTCATCTGAACGACTGGTACCATCTTTTCCCCGACAGGCGTGATAGCACCGAAGTACTGAAATATCTTGAGAAACATACACGGCATTCCGATATCGACATGGTTACAGGAGCTACCGTCGAATCAGTGATAAAAAATCACAAGTCCCTGATAGTCAAAATTGCTGAACATGAAGACCTGGAAGCCGGGGCAGTTGTGATAGCAACAGGATTCGACCTTTTTAAAAGTGAGAGGAAAGAAGAATACGGCTACGGGATTTATGACAACGTTATTTCATCGGCCGACCTGGAGAAAATGTTCCGCGAAGGATCAGTGAGAAGGCATGACGGAAGAATACCTGAAAAGATCGGATTTGTGCACTGTGTAGGCTCCCGTGACGAAAAAGTCGGAAACCTGTATTGTTCAAAGCTGTGCTGTGTAACCGCTGTCAAGCAGGCGATGGAAATCAAAAAACATTTTAAGAATGCCGGTGTTTTCTGTTTTTACATCGATATGAGAATGGGAGGCGCCCTTTATGAGGAACTGTACCGCGAGTCTCAGGAAGTATACGGCATAAATTATATAAGGGGAAAAGTGTCGGAAGTTTCGGAAAATATAAATAACAGGCTTATTGTTAAAGTTGAAGATACCCTTGCAGGCAGACCTTTGAAAATGGAGCTTGATATGCTGGTGCTCATGGCCGGAATGGAAATGTCGGAAGGAGGACAGAAGATTGCTAAGGCATCGGGCCTGGAGACTGGGGGAAATCGTTATTTCCGGTCTGCGGATCATCATTTCGGAAGCAATCTGAGCAGGGTAAGCGGTATATTCTATGCCGGTACATGCGTCGCACCAATGAATATTACCGAAACAATTTCGCATGCCCGTGCAGCTGTAATGGATGTAATTGATTACCTGAGGAATAAAGAAAGCTGACATGGAAAAGTTTGGGTTCACTGTAATGAAGGAAAGGCATATCGACTATGACAGTAATGACAAGCGTATAGCCGAATACATTAATGAACGGGAACCCAGCTTCAGGATCTGCATCGAGTGCGGCTGCTGTTCGGCAACATGCACTACAGGCAATTTTACGCGGTTCAGCCTCAGGGAAATACATATACTGCTGAAACGAGGTGAAAATGATATGGTCAGGGAACAAATAATGAAATGCATGCTTTGCGGGAAATGCATCCTTGCATGCCCACGCGGTGTGAATACAAGAAATGTTATAATGCTTGCCAGAGAAGCTTTTCAAAAGATAACACGAAATGCAGTTTGATCCGTTCATCATACCATTTAATATCGGCCTCTACTTCATACTCATTTATGCGGTAGTAAGGAGCGTACGATGGTTCATGAACCTGTCGCGCCCAGACAAGCTTCGGCTTCAGCGGGGCTTTTTCGGAAGGGCATTCGGACAAAGCCTTAAGGAGATATTCATGGAGAGCCTGATACACAGGAAAATACTGAAGTCAAACTTCAGGCTTGGGTACATGCATATGAGCCTGGCCTTCGGATGGTTTTTGCTTATTTTGTTTGGAACAATTGAGGCTGATTTCTTTGGAGAAAGACACCTAAATCCTCCCTATAAGGCAATATTTTTCAAATTTTTCAACCCCGAACACGGAAGATCAGGGTTCGAAGCCGTATATTCTTTCTGGATGGATTTTATCCTGGCATTTATCCTGTCAGGTTTGTTGCTCGCGATAATAAAAAGATTTTCATCCAAAGTTGTGGGAATGAAGAAAACAACAAAGCTCAGGGTACTTGACAAGGTCGCCCTTGCATCCTTGTGGCTGATCTTCCCTTCCCGCCTTTTAGCTGAGAGTTTTACAAGCGGTGTTTATGAATCGGGAAGCTTTCTTACCGGATCCCTGGGCTCGATCCTCGCTTCCTTTTTGCCTGCCCGGGAACTTGCTTACCCGTTCTGGTGGCTTTACTCTCTTTCCCTCGGGACATTCTTTATTCTGCTTCCCCTGACAAGGTATATGCATATCCCGACAGAGCTCTTTCTTATTTTTGCCAGGAATTCTGATATCAGAACAGGAGATCGCTCAGGCGCTTTCGACGAGATACAGATCCATTCCTGTTCTTCCTGCGGGATATGCATCGATGCCTGTCAGCTTAATTTTTCTGCCGGAATTACAAATATTCAGGGGGCATATCTTATGAAGGGACTCCGAAATAACGATAATGTGAATGACATTGCCCACAACTGTCTTATGTGCGGACGATGCGATGATAAATGTCCTGTGGGCATCGAACTGACACCTATCAGGATGATCAGCCGCCGGGCAGGCGAAACTCAGCCTCTGAAAACAACACTCTGGAAGAAATATCTGCCGGATGTCAGGAACACTGCACCGGTAAAGGCTTCAGATTCACATTTATATGAATGGCTGCAATCTCCCGAACCTTCACAGGCTGATATAGTTTATTTTGCAGGATGCATGACGCATCTTACACCGGCTATAAAGAACTCCATGAAAAAAATATTGGAAGCATGCGGTGTCAGCTATAATTTCATAGATGAATACGGAGGTGTCTGCTGCGGACGTCCTCTCATGCTTGCCGGACAGGATAAGGAAGCAAGGGAGCTTATCAATTATAATTCCCGGCTTATCCGGAAAACAGGAGCAAGGATACTGGTAACCTCGTGCCCGATATGCTATAAAGTGTTCAAAGAGAGTTATTATCTCGATGTTGAAGTCCTCCATCATTCCCAGTTCATAAAGAGGATGATAGACGAAGGATCGCTTAAACTGAGGTTCCTGCGCAGGAAAGTTGCATATCATACACCCTGTGAACTTGGAAGACAATCGGGAGTATATGAAGAACCAAAGGATGTTCTTAAGCATGTAGCCCGTCTCCAGGTTACGGAATTCGAGGACAATAATTCCCTTTGCTGCGGAGGAAGCCTTGGCAATACAAGGATCAGCTATCATGACAAAAACAGAATAGCGCGATATGCTGCGGCAAAACTGACACAAGGAAATCCGGATATGCTTGTAACAGCATGTCCTTTATGTAAGAAGACATTCGCATCAGCAACTGACACAAGGGTTGCCGATATTGCCGAGATCGTCGAAGAAGCGATCATGGTGCCCCAGCCAAAAATAAATCCCAGGAAGAAATCAAGAGAACCTGCGATAATTTAATCCCTGCCCGCTGATTCTATCCACCTCCGTGCATTTACAAAAGCCTTAATCCAGGGTGTGATATCATCATTTTTCCTTTCAGGAGGGTAATAACCGCATTGCCACGGGAAAAATGCACGTTCAATGTGTGGCATCATAACAAGATGTCTTCCGTCGTCAGAACACAGGCCTGCTGCATCATAGTCTGACCCGTTAGGATTCGCGGGATAGGAGTGATATGAGTATTTCGTTGTTATTTTATACTTCTCCTCAGGATATGGCAGGCTGAACCGGCCTTCACCGTGAGCCACCCAGATGCCCAGCTCCATTCCTTCCATATTACCCATCATGACAGAGTTGTTTTTCAGAATCCTGACGCTGATAAATCCGGATTCAAATTTCCCTGATCTGTTATGAAGCAATTTCGGCTTTTCCCTGTGTCCGGGATATATAAGCCCCAATTCTGCCATCAGCTGACATCCGTTGCACACCCCCAGGGAGAGCGTGTCTTTTCTCTTGTAAAATTTTTCCAGTACAGTTTTTGCTTTCTCATTATACATGAATGCACCAGCCCATCCCTTTGCTGAACCGAGAACATCGGAATTAGAAAAACCACCTACAAATACTATCATATTAATATCATCAAGGGTTTCATTGCCCGAGATGAGATCAGTCATGTGTACATCCTTAACGTCGAATCCGGCAAGATACAGTGCATAAGCCATTTCCCTGTCGCCATTTACTCCCTTTTCCCTGATTATTGCTGCTTTCGTTCCGCTTTTTTTCCTTCTGTCGGGTGTGATGCCGAGAGATCTGAAGGTTCCCTTAAAACCGTTCAGGTTGAATTTCAGGGGAAGCTTTTTATAACGCCTGAAGCGTTCGAGTGCCAGTTTTGGTTCAGTCTGTCTTCTGTCCAGGAGATATGAGGTTCTGAACCAGGTATCCCGCAGATCGTCAATATCGAAGATCACGGAATATCCGTCATTCCTTATGAACAGTTTTCTTTCTGTTACGGGATGACCGACAGACAGATAAGAAACTCCGTTCTCGAGAAGTATTTCGGCAACCTCATTTTCATCCTTTACCTGTATAATGATCCCGGGATTCTGGCTTAAAAGAACCCTGATGGTATCTTTCTCATTGATAGCTGAAAGGTCAATTGTCAGTCCTCCGGTATTATTCGCGAAACACATCTCAAGAAGGGTTGTCAGCATGCCTCCTGCGGATATGTCGTGACCGGCCAGTATCTTTCCTTTCCGGATAAGTTCCTGGATAGTATTGAAAACCTCTGCAAAATATAAAGGATCACCGACATTCGGGACTTCATTACCGACACGGTTCAGCACCTGGGCAAAACTGCTGCCTCCAAGTTTGAAGTCATCGCGGCTCATGTCAATATAGAGCAGGCTTGTATACGGATCGTTGACAATTACCGGTTCAACCTTTTTCCTTATGTCACTTACCTCAGCTGATGCTGAAATGATTACTGTACCAGGGGAATAGACAACATCATCCTGATATTTCTGTGTCATAGAAAGACTGTCCTTGCCTGTCGGGATGTTTATACCGAGGCTTATGGCAAAATCGCTTGCTGCTTTCACGGCCATGTAAAGCCTGGCATCCTCTCCTTTATTTCTGCAGGGCCACATCCAGTTGGCCGACAGTGAGACACTCTTCAGTTTGTCGGTCAGAGGTGCCCATATTATATTGGTGAGGGCTTCGGCAATTGACAGCACTGATGCAGCAGCAGGATCAACAATCCCGGCTGCAGGAGCGTGTCCAATTGAAGTCGCCATACCGTATTTACCCCTGTAATCAAGCGCTATTATACCCAGGTTATTTAGTGGAAGCTGAAGAATCCCTGCACACTGCTGCCCCGCGATCCTGCCTGTTACCGATCTGTCCACCTTGTTTGTCAGCCAGTCCTTGCAGGCAACTTCTTCAATCTGGAGAACCATTGAAGCATATTCCCTGATCCTTGTAAGTTTATAACTGAGATCCGGAAGCTCTGTTTCATAGGTTGAGTCTTTCATAACTGTCCTGGGAGGATTTCCGAAAAGGGATTCAAGCCTTAGATCTATGGGTTTTTCACCTGTAAAAGAATTGCTAAAGGTGAACTGGTGATCTCCGGTCACTTCTCCTATAATGTAAAAGGGAGCACGTTCCCTTTCGGAGATTTTCCTTAATTTCTCGGCCGATGTTTTTTTGATTAAAAGACCCATCCGTTCCTGTGATTCATTGCCGATAATTTCTTTAACAGAAAGAGAAGGGTCTCCTACAGGAAGTGTATTTATATCTATGATACCCCCTGTTGCTGCAACCAGTTCTGAAAGGCAGTTCAGATGTCCCCCTGCACCATGATCATGTATTGAAATTACAGGATTTTTCTCCGATTCACACAATGCCCTGATTGCATTATAAACACGTTTCTGCATTTCCGGGTTGGCTCTCTGTACAGCGTTGAGTTCGATTAAGCTGCCGAATTTCCCTGTCTCAACTGAAGATACTGCTCCGCCGCCCATGCCGATCCTGTAATTGTCGCCACCCAGCAGGATTATTATATCGCCTTTTTCAGGTACATCTTTTTCGCTTTCTTTCTTCCTTCCTGTTCCAATTCCTCCTGCAAGCATTATAACCTTGTCGTATCCATATTTCCTTGAACCATCAGAGTATTCAAATGTAAGGAGGGATCCGCATATCAGAGGCTGGCCGAACTTATTCCCGAAATCGCTTGCTCCGTTTGATGCCTTGATAAGGATCTCTTCCGGCGTGTGGTACAGCCATGGCCTGGGTTTTACTGATTTCTCCCAATCGCGGCCGCCGTCAGGCCTGGGATATGAAGTCATATAAACAGCTGTTCCTGCAACGGGGAAAGCTCCTTTTCCACCGGCCATGCGATCCCTGATTTCTCCTCCGGTGCCTGTGGATGCACCATTGAAAGGCTCTACGGTTGTAGGGAAATTATGTGTCTCAGCTTTAAGCGAAAGTACAGATTGATAATCAGTTATCCTGAAAAAATCGGATTTATCCTGTGATGCCGGAGCGAACTGCTCAATTATCGGGCCGCTGATAAATGCACAATTGTCCTTGTATGCTGAAACAACTTTGTTTGGATTGGTCTTTGTTGTCAGTTTGATCAGTTCGAAAAGAGAGAATTCCTTTTGTTTACCGTCAATGATGAACTTCCCGTTAAAGATCTTATGCCTGCAATGTTCGGAATTGACCTGCGAGAATCCGAAAACTTCACTGTCAGTAAGTTTTCTCCCTGTTTTTTCAGCAAGATCTTCAAGATATTTTATCTCATCATCATTGAGTGCAAGTCCTTCCTTGTCATTATAGCCCCGGATATCTTCAATATAAATTATCGGTTCCGGCTTCCTGTCGATCGTGAAAATTTGCTGATCCGGATCCTGATACTTTTCCTGGAGCATCGGATCCCATCCTGGATTTTTCCCTGCAGGCCGGAATTCCTCAATCCTGCTAATCCCTTTTATTCCCATGTTTTGGGTGATCTCAACGGCATTTGTGCTCCACGGAGTGATCATTTCTTTCCGTGGTCCTATGAAAGTTCCTTTTATTTGTTCTTTGTCAATCAGATCAGCACTGCCGAACAGCCATATCAGTTTTTCTGTATCTTTTTTTGAAAGCTTGTTTTCTGCCCCGACAGCATAGATCGTTTTATCGGAACCATGAAAGAAGAGAATCATTTATTTTAATTTACCTGCAAATATAATATTAGTTTGGTCTGTTATTTCATTCCGCTTCTTTCGAGGAAAGCATCTATAGTCGGTTCCTTTCCCCTGAATCTCACGTAAAGATTCATCGGCTTGTCTGTCCCGCCTTTCTCAAGTATGTTCTTCCTGAAAGAACCGGCAGTTGCTTTGTTGAATATTCCTGTTTCCCTGAATTGCATGAAGGCATCGGCATCGAGCACTTCGGCCCACTTGTAACCGTAATATCCTGCTGCATAATCTCCTCCGAAGATATGTGCGAATGAGACGCTGGAATTCGACCCTTCTGATGGCGGGAATAGTTCAGTCCTGGCAATGGCTCGCGATTCAAACCCGGCAATATCATCGTCAGAAGGCGTCCTCAGGGTGTGCCAGGCCATATCAAGGAAGGCAAAGCCCAGCTGCCTGTTGCATGCATAACCTTCATTGAAGGCAGAGAGTGCTTTTATCTTCTCAATGATTCCGCCGGGTATTCTTTCCCCGGTCTTATAATGCATCGCCCATGAGGAGAGCCATTCCTTCTCATAAGCATAGTTTTCCATCATCTGTGAAGGCAGTTCGACAAAATCGCGGGCGACATTTGTACCGGACAGGCTTTCATAGGTGCATTTTGTCAGCATACAATGAAGAGCATGTCCGAATTCATGAAGAAAAGTTGTCAGCTCATTAAATGAAAGCAGCGATGGTTTTGATTCAGTAGGTCTTGTGAAATTAGCCACGATGGAAATGAACGGCCTTATATCCATTCCGTAATGGGTTTTCTGGTCTCGGTAAGTTGTCATCCAGGCACCTGCATTTTTACCCGGCCTTGGAAAATAATCTGTATAAAGAATGGCAAGAAGAACCCCGTTATTGTCCCTGACTTCCCATGTTTTCACTTCAGGATTATATACCGGGATGTCATTGTTGATATTGAAATTTATATCATAGAGATCGCCAGCCAGCCTGAATATTGCTCTTTCAACGCTTTCAAGTGCAAAATAAGGTTTCAGGGTCTCGTCATCAATATCGAATTTTGCTTTCTGAAGCTTTTCGGAATAATATGCCCAGTCCCATCTTTCTATTCCTTCTGTCAGTCCGTTATCAGCTGCATATTTCTGCAGATTTTTAAAATCTCTCTGTGCTGCCGGGAACGAAGCCTTATGAAGTTTTTCCAGGAATGAAGTGACTTTTTCAGTTGAATCAGCCATGCGGTCGTGAAGGGCCATATCAGCATATGAGCCGAATCCCATTAAGTTTGCCAGCTCAAGCCTCAGGTTGACAATTTTTGTTACGAGGGCCCTGTTATCGAACTTATCACCGTGGAATGCCCTTGATGAGAAAGCTTTGTACATTTTTTCCCGCAGATGTCTCTTATCTGAATATTTCATGAAAGGCATATAGCTCGGGAACTGCAGTGTAAATACCCAGCCTTCCATGTTTCTGTTCGCGGCTTCCACGCGGGCTGTTTCAACGACTCCATCAGGCAGTCCGGCAAGATCTCCAGGATCTTTCAACTGGAGAATGAATGAATTGGTATCATCGAGTATATTCTCCTCGAACCTGATCGAAAGTATGGCAAGGTTCTCAGAGATAATCCTGAACCTGATCTTTTTTTCTTCATCAAGACCTGCACCGCCAAGGATAAAATTCCTGTGTGTCTTTTCAAGGAGCATCATCTGTTCAGTATTCAGTCCTGCAGTTTCCTTTGAATCGAACACGTATTTTATTCTGCTGAACAGTTTATCATTGAGGGTAATGTCGTTCGAGAATCTCGTCAGCAGCGGTGATATTTCCCGGGTGGCAGCCTGAAGATCCTTGCTGGTTTCGGCGCTGTTAAGGTTGAAAAGCATCGAGGTTATGACATCGAGTTTCTCACCAGCCTTCTCAAGGGCATAAACAGTATTATCAAAATCGGGAGTAAGGGGATTGGAAGTGATAGCATTCACCTCCCCGGCTGCAATTTTTATCGCAGTCTCTGCCGCAGGCCTGAAATGTCGTATTTCAACAAGATTGAAAGGGGGAGTCTCGTATGGTGTTCCCCACTCTTCAAGGAGCGGATTATCCATTTTAATATCCTTTCAGAAAGGAAGATCGCTGAGTTCGTCAATCTCAGGAGGATTATCCTCGAGGGGAGCCTTTGAACGGTTATCCGTCTCTTTTCCCAGGGTTGAAACCTTTTCGACCTTCCATGCATCAAGGTTGGTGAAATAGTTTATCCTGCCTTCGCGTTCCCATTTGTTGCCTTTCAGATTAAACCAGATCTTCACTTCCTCATTGAGAAATGATTCGTTGATAATATCGCATTTGTCCTGGACCAGCTGGAATTTGATATAATCTACAAAAACTGCTCCGCCGCCGCTCTCTTTCTTTTCAATGATAAATTCACGCTTCCTGAATTTATCACTGACCTGGTTTACAGGCAGGATGTCAATAACTTTACCGGTAATTTCAAATGCCATGGTGTTTAAAAAATTCACTGAACAATTTCAAGAAGCTCGACTTCGAAAATAAGGGTTGAGAATGGTTTTATCTGATCGCCGGCCGCGGTTGCTCCGTAGGCAAGGTTATCGGGCAGGTATATTTTGAATTTCGAGCCGACCGGCATAAGCTGCAGGGCTTCTGTCCATCCGGGTATGACGCCAGACAGAGGAAATTCTGCGGGTTCTCCCCTCCTTACTGATGAATCGAACTCTGTCCCGTCTATCAGGGTTCCTACATAATGGACTTTTACAGTGTTTTCAGCTGTAGGTTTTGGACCGGTACCCATTTTAATCACTTCATACTGTAATCCGCTTGGGGTAACAATTATGCCACCCTTTTCCTTGTTTTTGACCAGAAAAGCCTGATTGGCTTCCATGTGATCCTTGTAAAGCACTTTATCAGCTTCTGCCTGTTTGGCGGTCCTTTCATCTTCTCGCTGGTTAATGAACATCATGATAAAACCTCTTGCTATCTCATCAGACATGACGGGCTCACCTTTCTTGCCGTCAAGCATCGCTTTTGCCACGATCATCGGATTTAGATCCAGACTGTCCATTACCAGGGCATTGTAATTTACTATTCCGAAAGCATATGATAGTGAATCTGTTTTATCTTTTATTTTTGCGCTTTGAACTGCATTTCTGGCACAGGAGCCATGAATAATGGCGATCGCCATCGAGAGAATAACTAATCCCTTGATTTTCATAATATATAGTTTTAATTAAATTTTGGCAAAGATAACATTTTGGTGTAAGTATACAATAGAGAATGATTTTTTAAACCACAAAGGAATTAAAAGTGTATATTCCACGGATTATTTAAAAAATAATGACTATCGGTAATGAATAATAAGAATAAAGTTGACGGATTTAGAGGATCCCTCTCCCGAGTCCTCGGGATCGGGATGACACTGGGTTTTTGGTCAGGTCGGAGGAAAGCAGCATTACTGAATTGTTCAATATGATTTTATTGCCCTTATCATATGTCTTTTCCCGGGAGGCCCCGGAAGGCGGCTCACCCTGAATCCTGATCCTTCAAGATTTCTTTTAACATCTCCCTTTGCAGAATAAGTAACAAAAATGCCATTGGCTGCTGTGACCTGCGATATTTTCCGAAAGACATCCTTTGTCCACATCTCAGGCTGTTTATCCGGTGCGAATGCATCAAAATACACCAGGTTGTAACTACCTGTTATAGTATCATTTACAAGGTCTCCCTCGATCTTTGTAAGATAGAATCCTGTGACTATCTTATGGAGTTTTCCCCATTCACATGAATGTATCTGGTCAAAGATCATTTTACCTTTCTCTCCGGCGAATGCAGGATAGTTTAGCACCTTAACAATCTCAT